>Ga0265342_10000114_pt1 | contig 88429 bp, 80 predicted proteins | sample 4CB327metaG_FD_203125 | JGI IMG/M metagenome (GOLD analysis project Ga0265342, IMG submission 203125) | Rhizosphere microbial communities from Carex aquatilis grown in University of Washington, Seatle, WA, United States - 4-CB3-27 metaG | ecosystem: Host-associated > Plants > Roots >...
GCGGGACGCATGTCAATAGGACCGTACGGAGCGAGCGCGGCGTAATCGAAGCACGCCAGAGCGTCATGCTCATGAAGGATTCGTGCGACTTCGAGCACCGGGGTCTTGACCCCGGTGACGTTCGACGCGGCGGAGAACGCGCCGATCTTGCGTCGTCCCGCGAACTCTTCCCGCGAGACTTTGGCGCGCAAGTCGTCCAGGTCAAGAAGGCCCTCCGGCGTCAGCTCGATCTCCACGACCTGCGCCAGACATTCGCGCCAGGACACCTCATTGGAGTGGTGCTCGTACGGGCCGACAAAAACCACCGGCTGCTCCGCGCTCAGCCGCCGGGTCACATCGTCATACTGCGAGGCGGTGAGGGCCGCCCGGAGGACCTTCAGGTAGAATTCCTTTGCGGCCGGCGGCACGGAAATGCCGAGGATTTGCTGGAGCAAGTGGACGGCCGCCGTGGTCCCGGCGCCGACCGGCACGAGCTTGTGCGCGGGGCCGGCGTTCACCAGGCGCTTGATGGTCTGTTCTGCCGCACGAAGACGACGCGAGGTGATGATTCCCGTGGCGTCGTCCTCCGTGTGAGTATTGCCGTAGAGCGCGAGGTCCTCTCTGACGCTGTCCTCGATAAAAGTCACGCCGCGTCCCGATGCCGTATGATCGGCGTAGAAAAGTCGGCGTGAGCCGAACGGAGTTTCAATGAATGAGTCATGCCCGATGATGCTCGTGCGAACGCGATTCCAATATTCCGGCTCGGCGAAATGACCGGGCTGCCTGTTCATTGCCTTCCTCCGCAAGGGGAGTGTAGCACGGGCCGGGGCCGTGCGCACGGATTTACTTAAGCGGCGCCAAGGGTCCCGGTGAGCCAGGCGCGTAAGTCTTCCACTTCCTGCGCGCACACCCCATGCTGCATGGGATACGTGCGCCATGTGACGCTGTAGCCGTTTGCAACGAGGTGATCCCGGGAGCTTTCACCCATGTCCAGCGCGACGATGGGGTCCCGCGTGCCGTGTGCCATGAAGAGGGGAACCGAGGCATTGGATGGATGGGCCTCGGACGGGATCGTGGCCGGAAGTGGCAGATAGCAGGAGAGGGCAATGACTCCGCCGAGGCGCTCGGGCCAGCGAAGAGCGGTGAACAGCGCGAGCGCTCCGCCTTGAGAAAAGCCAGCCACGATTATTTTTCGGGCGGGGATTCCCCCATCACGCACCTCGGCTATGATGTCGCCAATGGACTTTTGCGAGGCGCGGATTCCGGCCTCATTCTCGGCGGCCATTTCATCCAGTGACGTGATGTCGTACCAGGCGCGCATTCGTTCTCCGCCATTGATGGTCACCGCGCGAACGGGGGCATGCGGGAAGATCCAGCGGATAGCCAGAGATTCCGGCAGATCCAGATCGGGGACCAGAGGCTCGAAATCATGACCGTCAGCGCCCAGCCCGTGCATGAAAATGACGACCCCGTCGGGCTTCCTGTTCGGCTCGATGCGAACCGTTTCAAGCATGTTTTCGCGAAAGCTCATTCCGAAAGGTACATCGCGGGCCGCTTTCATGGGAAGCGTAAGCCCGCTATACTTCCCGTCATGCCCTTGCAAATATTCGGCACGAAGAAATGTCCTCATACCCGTAAGGCCGAGCGCTATTTCAAAGAGCGGGGTGTGAAATATCAATTCATAGATCTTGCCGAGAAAGGTATGAGCGCGGGAGAGTTACGCTCCGTGTGTCATTCGGCCGGCCGCGACGCTTTGATTGACACCGGGGGAGCGCTCTACGAAAAGCGCGGCCTCGCTTATATCGAATTCGATCCCGAAGAGGAGATCCTCAAGAATCCGCTTCTCCTGAAAACGCCTGTGGTTCGTGACGGCGCGCGCGCCGTCATAGGAAACGATCCAAAAGGCTGGGAAGCGTTCGGGCAACCGCGCCGCTAGTGGTTCATTGCCGCGAAAAGCGCCTCTCTCTTCTGGCGCATTCCTTCGGCTTGACCGATTGCAGCCTCGGGAATGTCGGCTTCCAGGCTCTTCAGCATTTCCGCTACAAAATCGGACACAGCCATGCCGCCGTGCGAGGTCTGGTCCTTTTCCCATCGTTCATGACCGAGCTCCGAATCAACGGAGGGCGGAGCGATCTCGAAGACCGCGATTCCGAGATCCTTCATCTGGCGCCTCATGCTCAATGACAAGGAATGGATTGCCGCCTTGGTGGCGCAATAGACGGGCATGGAAGCAATGGGCGAGAAGGCGAGCCCCGAGCTGATATTGATCATGGCGGCCCCTTGTTTATTGGCCATGAGCGGAGCAAAGATTGAGGCGAAATGAAGGGGCGCCACGAGATTCGTCTCAACCTCGTCGCGCACGCGCATCAGATCCAGCGGCTTCGTGAGATCGGTTCGGAGCTGTATTCCGGCATTGTTGATGAGAATGTTCGTTGCGGGATGATGGACCGCCACCCATTGCGAGAACTCGATGCGCGCCGCCTCGCTTTTGACGTCGCAGAGGTGGGTGGAAACCCCCGGGGCGAATGTCCCCAGCTGTCGCAGACGCTCTTCGCGTCGGCCGCACGTGATGACCGTGTTACCGAGCGCGGTGAGACGGCCCACCAGCTCCTTTCCAATTCCCGAGGTCCCTCCCGTAACGACGATCGTGTTGCCCGTGAGCTTCATGCTTCCTCCTCATTGTCCAATGTAGGGACACGCCTGTAAGATTGCAATCGTGCGGGGGAGGGGCGGAGCGTACTTTTCTTCCGTCTCCTGTTAGTATCGCATCAGCATGGAGCATAATGCCACGGCACGGCGCCTCATCATTGCGTCGCGGATCCTCGCGCGTGACGCCGACCGCCTCGTTTTCGGCGGGCCGGTTCGGTATGTCTACAATCCCCTCGCCTATGCACGGGTGCCCTACGAGATGTACCTGGCGCGATTCGCGGCCGGCAGGAAGCGTGTCGTCTTTCTGGGCATGAATCCGGGACCGTGGGGGATGGCCCAGACGGGTGTGCCGTTCGGAGAGGTTTCCGCGGTCAAGACGTGGCTGGGCATCAGCGGCTCAGTGAAGAGCCCCGCGGTGTTCCATCCACGTGTGCCCGTCATGGGCTTCTCCTGCGAACGTAGCGAAGTGAGCGGCGCTCGTCTTTGGGGCCTGCTCCGAGACGAGTTCGGCCCTGCTGAGCGGATGGCGCGCGAAGTTTTCGTTTCCAACTACTGTCCCCTCATGTTCCTCGACGAGGAAGGGAAGAATCTGACTCCGGATCGCATCGGGCGCGGGGATCAGGAAGGGCTTTTCGCGGTGTGCGACCGTTATCTTGCCACGGTTATCGAGACACTGCGTCCTGAATGGCTGATAGGGATCGGCCGCTTCGCCGAGGCCCGGCTCAAAGCGGTCATCGCGCGCACGGTACGTGAGGGTACGCGCGTCACCGCCATCACGCATCCCAGCCCAGCAAATCCGAAAGCCAACAAGAACTGGTCGGGCCAGGTGACCGCGGCGCTCGTTCGCGACGGGGTCTGGCGGAGACGATCCACGGGTTGAAGCGGTCTCAGGGCTCGTTCAAGAGCTGCTCGATTCGATTGAATACCGTGTGATCCAGATCGTCCTGGACGCTCACCGATTTCACGTCGTACAACTTCTGGACCTGTTTGACGATCTGTTCAAGGCGTTCGTCGTTCCTCACCAAAAGGTACATCACGCTGTCGGCCCCTCCCTCCACGGGGGCGCAGAGTATTCCCTCCAGATTGAACCCGCGCCGCGAGAATAGACCCGTGATATGGGACATGGCTCCTGAGTGATTGCGTACCATGAGCTTCACGATGGTATTGGGAAGACCGTTCATGATTTCCCCTTTCCCGCCACGATGGCTTCGACATTGCTCTTACCCGGGGGCACCATGGGATAGACATTTTCGCTTTCGGAGAGCTCGATGTCGATGAGGGCGGGTCCCTTGATGGCAAACGCCCGCGCCAGGGCAGTCTCGTCGTGCGGAATGCGGATCGTGCATCCGGGGATGCCGAACCCGCGGGCGATGGCCGCGTAGTCGGGCCGGGCCACGAATCGAGAGGCCACATAACGCCCGCCATAGAACAGCTCCTGCTGCTGCCGAACGAGACCCAGGCTCCCATTGTTGAAGACGCAGATTTTGATGTCGAGCTGGTTTTCCGCGATTGTCGCGAGCTCCTGAATGTTGATGAGGAGCGACCCGTCTCCGGTCAGGACGACCACTGGAGTTCCCGGATTGGCGAGCGCCGCTCCCATGGCAGCCGGGACCGAGAATCCCATCGTGCCCAAGCCACCGGAGGTGAGGAAGCTGCGGGTCCGGCGGACGGGCCACCACTGTGCCGCCCACATCTGGTGCTGACCGACATCCACCGTGACAATGCATTCCTTGGGGGCCAGGCTCGCGATTCTTTTCACCAGATTCGCCGGGTGCGACTCGTCCTCAGGAGTCTCGAAGGGATGCTCGCGACGCAACGTCGCGATCTCGGCCTTCCAGGCTTCACGGGGCGCGCGGGCGACGAGCTTGTTCAGGCGGCGCAGCGCGCGCTTCACGTCGCATCCCGTTGAAATGTCGGGACGGCGGATCTTGCCGATCTCCGCCTCGTCGATGTCCAAATGGATGACGCGCGCGCGCGGCGCGAATCCCGCGATGGAGCCCGTGGCGCGATCGTCGAATCGGACGCCGAGGGCGATGAGGAGGTCCGCGCGATCCACGGCGAGATTGGTCGCGCGGCTTCCGTGCATGCCGATCATGCCGAGATTGAGCGGATCTTCCATTGCCATGATGCCCAGGCCCATGAGCGTGCTCACCACCGGGATGCCGCAAAGAGCGGAGAGGGCGCGGACTTCCTCCTCGGCTCCCGATGCAACCACCCCGCCGCCCACGTACAAAAGGGGACGCTCCGCGGCGGCGATCATGCGCGCCATCGAGGCGAGCACGGCACCATCCGCCTCGGCAACAGGATCGGCGACTCCGGGGTCGGGAAAAGCATCCAGATCGATGCGGCCTTGCTGCACGTCTTTCGGCATATCGACGAGGACCGGTCCCTGACGGCCCGAAAGGGCGATACGGAACGCCTCAGGGACCACGTCGAGGAGCTCGGCAACCGTGCGCACGAGGAAGTTGTGTTTCGTGATCGGAATGCTCATGCCGTAGGTATCCACCTCTTGGAAGGCGTCGGTGCCGATCAGCGCGGAAGAAACCTGCCCCGTGACGGCCACGATCGGGACGGAGTCGAGCTTGGCATCGGCTATCGCCGTCATCAGATTGACCGCGCCCGGACCCGAGGTCGCGAAGCAAGCCGCCGCAGCGCCCGTGGATCGGGCCATGCCCTGGGCGAGAAATCCGCCTGCCTGCTCGTGTCGGACGAGTATATGGCGAAGATCGCTTTGCCCGAGTGCGTCGTACAGGGGGAGATTCGCGCCGCCGGGGATACCGGAAACGATCCGTATCCCTTGACGCTTCAGAAGCTCGATCAGGAGAGACGCTCCGTTCCACTGCATGACTCCTCCTTCGGAAAAAAAAAGCCCCTCTCGGTGTCCACCGAAAGGGGCTCATATCAATCGGATTGATACGCCTACGGTGCACACACGGGGCTTACCCCCCGAAGTACTACTACGAGGACGAGCTCGAGCCGTGCAAGCCGAAGGCCTTTGTTCTGCATAACTATGCAGATATTAAGCAAAAATGCGTCTCAAGTCAAGAAGTCGCTCTGTCCTACTTCCCTGGATCATCGGCCGACGGGCCATAGATTGAAGGAACTTTTCCGCCCATAGGTCGCAGGTACGTGCTCAGCTGACCGCGGTGATGAATGAGGTCGAACAGGGTGAACCAGGCCATTCCGCCCAAGGGAGCTTCCTGCATCACGGCGCCCTTCGGATCAAAGAGCTTGGCGATCTTCGTGTCCCAGCTCTTTTCGTCCACTGACTTCAACGCTTTCTCCACCCGCGGGAGCATGGCGTCGAACATCCCTGCCGCTTCCTTCATGGATGTCGGAGGAGTCATGGGGCCCGGCTTGAACTCGCACGTTTCCAGAATCGTGGCAAGCACGAAGGCATGCCCCGCCACGAATGCGGTCAGCTCTATCGCGGAACGCGATTTCGGATCGGGCTTCCATCCATTGTTCTTTTCCGGGACTGCCGCCAGCACGCGCTTGGTCGTTGCAGCCTCCATGCCCCACATCAGGAGAAAGGAATCGCGACTCGTCATCCATTGCCTCCTTGACGAACGATGGATCAGCGCCGTTTGGTGCCGTCACTTCCGTTCTTCTTCCGTGAAAGTACGATCGTGGTCACTGAACGAATAGTGGCGGAATTGACTTTCCTAGCAGCCATTCGTGCCATATCTTCCGGTGAGGAGGAGCATATGCCGATGGACGTTTGTATTCTTGTCTTCAAGGGTTGCACGTCGCTCTCCTCGATCGGTCCGATGGACCTTTTGTGGACGGCAGCGCGCATCGGGGGAACCCCTGGTGCATCCCTGGCGGACCCCTTCTTCAACATCCGCCTCGTTTCGACGGACACCAACCCACTGGTATCCCCCAACGGCTTGCCCATTCCCTGCCATGCGACGATTCGGGAAGTGGAAAGCACCGACTTGGTGATCGTTCCGGCGTTCGACGGGGACGTTGTGAGTCAAATGCAGGCAAACAGCACTGCCGTCCCCTGGGTGCGCGCCATGCACGAAAAGGGCGCCGATGTCGCCAGCATCTGCACCGGGGCGTTCGTGCTCGCCGAAGCCGGTCTGCTGGACGGCAAGACAGCCACAACTCATTGGATCGCCCAGGACCTGTTCCGCCAACGCTATCCCCGCGTGCGCATCCTGCCTGACCAGATCGTCGTGGATCATGGACGTATCTGTACAAGCGGCGGCGCAACGTCGTTTCTGACGTTGACCGCGTATCTGGTGGAAAAGTATCGCGGGCCCGAAGCCGCCCGGCTGCTGTCCAAGATCTTCCTCATCGACATGAACAAAGGCCCTCAGACCGCCTACGCCATCTTCAGCACGCAAAAGAGCCACGCGGACCGGCCGATCCTCGAGGCGCAGGAAATGATCGAGCATCAGGGGTCGGGGGATCTTTCCATCGCGGACCTCGCCGCGCGGGTGAACATGAGCACACGCAACTTCATACGGCGTTTCAAGGCAGCAACGGGAAACACCCCGATCGAATACGTGCAACGAGTGCGCATCGAGTCCGCAAAGCATGAGCTGGAATCCGGCAGCGAGCCCGTGGATTCCGTGGCGAGCATGAGCGGCTACGAAGATGTAGGAAGTTTTCGCGCGGTGTTCAAACGTGTTACCGGTGTTTCGCCCACCGAATACCGAAAGCGCTACCGCTTCTACCACGCATGAATGACGGGCTCTTCCGGGACAGCCTTGACGCAATCGCACTTGATGGCTAGACGGTTGCATGATATCCTGAGTGCCCTCAGACCTCGTCTTGCCTTGAAATAAAATCGTCGGGAGGTCCGGCATGCCGTTCATGGACGCTACGCCGTGGCGCGCTCTCACCCTTCACGCCGCTTTGGCAGCATCAAATGCCCTTATGACAAGCATACGCGACCGAGTTCGGTATCGATACAACACTTGGTCGGGGAAACCCGATACGTCTTGGGGGGTTGGTCGAACGGAATAGTCTGGTAGTCGGCATTGAGAAGGGGGGGCGTGAGAATGCGGTATCGACTTGCGGTTCTCCTCATTCTGACATCATTGTGCGCCCCCTCTATCGCCCGGGCCCAGTCGACAAGCCCCCGGGCCCCGGCCAAAGAATCTCTGCTTTCACTCATGGACATCACCGTGACACCGGGAATCGAATATCCCATCCAGTCGGGCTTCACGCTTCTGGACCTTGGCGGCGCGATGGACATGAGAGCGAGCGTGCCGCTTCCGTTTCTGCCCTGGCTCGCGGTCTCCGCAGACATTTCTTACAGCTATCTTCCGACCCTGGCAGCTTCCTCCCTATCGTTGATCTCTGCCGGTGCTGGGGTGCGTGCGACCTGGGAGGCAACACCCCGGTTCTCACTCTATGGCTCCGTTTCCTTCGGCGGATACTACGGCTTTCTCAACAGTACCGCGTTGGATGCCACGGGCGTGGCGTATCAGGACCAACAGGGTGGAGACCCGTTTGTCGGAGTCGGTGGCGGGTTCACCTTCTACCTGGCTCCTTCCATCAGCATGGGGGTGGACACCGCACTGCTCTGGTACGTCGGGTTGAATCTCGGGCTGCGTGCAACCGTCGGCGCGAGCTTTCACCTTGACGGTCTCGCGCGAAAAGTGAGCACCGAGGACATCCAGTTCACCGACCTTTTCCCCTCGCTGTACAAGCTCTATGAGAAAAAAACCCCCGGGAGCGCGGTGCTCGAGAATCATGAACGCTTCCCGATCACGAACATAAACGTCACCGTGTTCGCGCAAGACTATATGGAGACCCCGACGAAGTGCTCCGCGCCCGACAAGCTGGATCCCGGGAAAAGCGCTCCCCTCGAGCTGGGCATGCTCCTTTCGGACAGGGTCCTCGACCTTAAAGAAGCTGTTAGGACCAGCGCCGAGTTGCGTGTCGAGTACACGCTGAATGGACGCAGGGAAACGGCTGTTTCCTACGGTTCCCTGAGCATTCAAAATCGCAACGCGATGATCTGGAACGATGATCGGAAAGTAGCGGCCTTCGTGACGCCCACGGATCCCGAAGTGCTCGGCTTCTCAAAGCTTGCTGCGGGCATGGTGAGAGATGTCGGACCGGCCGCCATGAATCAAAACCTCCGCATGGCGATGGGGATGTTCACCGCCCTTTCCTATTACGGCATGAAATACGTGGTTGATCCCACTTCCCCGTCGTACAAGGACGCCTCGAACAATCCTCAGGTCATTGATTTTCTCCAGTTCCCGAGGCAGACCCTCTCGTACAAAGGGGGGGATTGCGACGATCTCTCCATTCTCGCCTGTTCGCTCCTGGAATCCGTCGGGGTCGAGACGGCATTCATCACGGTTCCCGGTCACATATTTCTGGCCGCGTCGCTGGGCATCTCCCCTGAGGAAGCCCAGGCAGCATTCACAATCCCCAACGATCTCATCTTCAAGAACGGGAAAGCGTGGCTTCCTCTGGAAATCACGATGCTCGGTTCACGCTTCATCCAGGCCTGGCAAGCCGGCGCCCGCGAATGGCGACAAAGCGCCGATGCGGGCACCGCGAATTTCTACCCGACACAGGAATGTTGGACCGCCTACGAGATGTCCGGCGCGCCCACGGACGCGGTTGCCCTTACCTATCCCGTTCTGGCGCAACTGCGGGCCGCGTATGACAACGACATGGGGGCGCTCGTCGACTCCGAGATAGGTATCGCCGTGAGGGACCTGACCGCACAAATCGTTTCGGTCTCCAAGCCGACAAAGGAACGCAACAAGCTCGGGGTGCTGTATGCGCGTTACGGCAGGATGAAGGACGCGGAGGTGCAATTCCTCGCTGCACTCAAGCTGGAGGAGTATGTGCCCGCCATGCTCAATTTGGGCACCATCTACTATTCGCAGGGAAATTTCGCCGCGGCTCTTGCCGTACTGCACCGCGCCGAGAAAGCCTCGCCGGCCAACAGTGCCGTGCTCGTGAGCCTGGCGCGCGTGAACTATGAGCTCGCTGATTCGGCGGAGGTGGACAAATATGTGGCGCGCGCAGAGATGAGCGCGCCCGGAGCGACGGAAAGATTCCCGTATCTCCGGCAACAGGTCGTAGCAAACGGTACCGCGCGCGCCGCGGATGCTCAATCGCGAAGGGAGAATCTGGTATGGGCGGTCGATCAATAGCGGTCGCGGTTCATCTCGCGGCAGGCCTCGCCATGATAGTCACCTTGTCCTCTTGCCCCAATCCTTTGCAGGCAACCCTCGCGCTCGTGGTGAAGGATTATTCGACACCCAAGACAATCGCATCCGCACAGAACGGCAACGGCATCGCGCCGACAACCCCGCTCGTCGTCACGTTCAGTGAAACGATGGACACGGGAACGCTCACCCTCGGGGGCACGATGGCGGCGGAAAGCGACGGGGGAAAGTGGACCTCGTCTTCGGCCAATACCTCCGACACCCTGACGGTCAGCCCGGCTTCGACGTGGAGCGTCGGCAGCGGAAAAAGCCTGGTCGTCAACTGCAAGGACTTGCAGGGCTACCCCGCAACGCCCATTGTCATAACGCTGGGTGTTCTGAACGGTGTTGTGTATGTGCGTGCTTCCGATGGCAACGACACGAACCCGGGAACCCCGGACCTCCCGAAGAAGACGATCACATCCGCGATCTCTCTGGCGGCGCTCTACTATACCACCGCGGAAGTGCACGTGGCGGAAGGTCTCTATGACGTGAGCTATACGGCAGGAACCCATGTCGTCATGGTCCCGGGGATTTCGCTTTTCGGCGGATACGACCAGGTGAACTGGTCCAACCGAAATCCGGCGAGCCACATCTCGAAGATCAAGGACACGAGCAGCGTCACGGCACCCAGCAAAGGTCGTGCCGTGGACTGCGGGACGAACTGCACGAGCGCCACCCTGCTGGATGGGTTTACCATCGAAGGCGGCTCGGGTTCCGTCTCATTCGGAGTCTACTGCGACGGATCCAACCCAACCATCAGCAACAACATCGTTAATGGAGGACTGGGGAGCAACAGCGTTGGAGTGCGGGTTTCCAATTCCTCAGCGGTCGTGCAAAACAACAGTATCGACGGTGGCATCGGCGGTTCGGCAAACGACAGCTCATCGGTGGGTATTTTTACGTACGTCGGTACTTCTCTCATCAAAGACAACACGATATCGGGGGGCGGCTGCGGCAAGTCAGCTTACGGAATACTGAACTCCCAATCGACGCCCCGTATCGAGCACAACACGATCACGGGCGCTGTCGGAATGCCGTACATCGCCTGCGGCATATACAACGATGCGGCCGGCGCGGTCATCGTGCGCAATTCGATCGACGGAGGCGGTACGGCATATTCGGCCGTCACCGGTGTCGATTGCGCTTCGGCATCCGCCGCGAAGATCTACGACAACACCATCCATGCGGGCATCGGCGCGACCGGACAGGTGGTGGTATCCATGGGCATCTCCACGGAGAGCTCGAATGCCGTCATCCAGGGCAATACCATAGATTGCGGCAACCCCGGAGGGGGCAAGGATGCATCCAACCATTCGTACGCCTACGGCATCAACGTCAGCTCGTGCGCTCCCACGATCGATGACAACATCATTTTCTGCGCGGGAGCCGTCACTCAGCAGGATCAGTATGGAGTGTTCGAGGCGGGGACGGGTTCGACGCCCGCGCATTTCTACAACAACGACGTCTACAATTGTTCGACGGCGCTGTACTGCCAGTACAGCCCCTACACAAAGCACCAGAATTTCACCGTGCTCAACAACACCACGTGGGCGGAAGCCTGCGTTTCCGTGGATCCAGTATTCGTTCTCATGCCCTGGCCATCGCCGGACTGGCATTTGCAGGCCTCTTCAACGGTGAAGGCGGCAGGGCTGGCTCTGACCGGCACGGACCTGGCGGTGGACAAGGACGGAACGTCCCGCACAATCAGTTGGTCCATCGGCGCTTACGAAAAAGACTAGGAAAGCCGGGCCCTGGGGCCGTGTCTGCGATTCCGTCGACTCTCCGCTACCTCCATCCGTAGGCAAACGTACTGTATGCGCTGTAGACCGTTTCACCGTTCAGCGAATTTGTTCGATACGCCATCGCCTTGTAATAGTACCCGAACCCCGTCGTCGCGGTACTGTCGTAATAGTAGGGAGCCGTGAGCACGGTGCATTGTCCGATCTTCGTATACACCCCGGTCTGCGCGGTTGCGCGGTAGACGTCGAAGCCATTGGCTCCTGTCACCGGGTCCCACGAAATACGCACCCAACTCGAATAGAGGCCTTGGGAAGCAGAGATCAGCGCAGGAGCGGCCAATCCCGCCCAGCCCTCATCTTCCGGGCTGTCGCTGCTGTAGCCCCCGCTGTTCCAGGCCTTCACCTTATAGTCGTATTTCTTTCCCGGCACGCAGCTGGCGTCCGTAATGCTCAGGCTCGTCGTGTTGCCCACATCCTCTATCACCGTGTCGAACTTGTAGTGGCGGTAGACATAGTACTTGGTCGCGCCGAGCACGCTCGACCAGGAAACGGCAACGGATCCTATGACCGTGCCGTCGGCGGCCGTCACGCTTGCGGGGGCGCCCGGAGGCGGAACCTGGCGATAGCCGGAGTCGTACGCGCTGAAATCGGCGCAGTACCCCGCGGAAGTGGCCCAGGATTTCACCTCGTAATAGTACGTGACACCTTGCGTGCCCGTTGTGTCATTGTAGCTCGTACCTGTCACGGCGCTGCCAATCATGGTGTACGTGCCGCTTGAAGTGGTGGATCGATACACATAGTATTTCTCGGCACTCAAAGCCGCCGTCCATGTTATGACTACCTTGTCCGTATAAGTCCCGTCGGAAGCAGTCACGCCGGTAGGTGGCCCGAGCACCCATCCCTGGGCGTAGCTGCTGAGAAGCCCCTCGACCTGAGCGCTGTTCACCCCGGAGACCTTGTAATAGAATGGCACCCCAGGCGTCGCCCCGGTGACGTTCGCGCTCGCGGAGCTGACCGCCCCGCAGTAGCCGTAGGTACCGCCGGAGGTTGCCGACGCGTAAACATTGTATTGAACCGCACCCGTCACCGCGTTCCAGCTGAGGGCAATGATATCCGCGTGGGAACCCTGCGACGCCGTCAGGCCGGTCGGCGCCGGCAGCTGCCCTACAGCCCAGCCTTCCGCAGATCCGGACTGATCACTCTCATTGCCCAGCGCGTCCTCGGCGGTGAGCTTGTACCAGTAATGGGTTCCGGGCGTGATGGGGTAGGAGGCCGGTGAGGTCGTGCTGTTCGAAGTCAAGACTGTCGGAGCGGAAACGAATCCGATCTCCGTGTAGGTCCCGCTTGCGGAGGTCGCTCGGTAAATATTGTAGTAAAGGCTGTTCGTCACCGCCGTCCACGAGAGGGTGACCTTGTCTCCATAGATACCCTGGCTCGCGCTCAATCCAGTCGGCGCGGTCATCGGATTGGATGCTGCCGACCACCCCTCCGCGACGCTGCTTCGATTGCTTTCCGCGCCGGAAGCCTCGCAGGCACTCACCTTGAAGAACCAGTGCTGGGCGGCCGGCACATTGTTCACCATTGCTGAGAGGGAGGTTGTCGGGCCGATCAATTCGTAGTCTCCGTTTGCCGCATCCGACTCATACACGTTGTACTTTGCCGCGCCGCTCACGGAGCTCCAGGTCAATCGTATGCGCTGGTACAACGTGCCTTGCGTGGCCGCAACTCCCGTAGGGGCCGACAAGCTCGAGGCTGACAACGTCACGCCCTGAACGAGGTCGGATGGATCTGAGAGGCCGACGCTGTTGTAAGCGCAAACGAAGTAGTAGTAGGTCGTGCTCGGCTGCACGAGGGCGTCGGTGTATGTGGTCTGATTTGCCGCAACGGGTTTGGTTTGAGGATTGGTGACCATGATGAAGCTCTGGGGATCGCCCACATCGGTACCGCGGAAGATACTGAATCCCTCCTCGTTGTTTGCGTTGTCCGTCCAGGTGAGCTGCAAAGCCGTTGATGAGAGGGCAGTCACGGCGAGCCCGCTCGGTTTTGCAGGCTTCTCTGAGGGAGGTGCCACGGAAGCAAGGGTGGTCCCGGAGACAGCGCCGGACAACGCACTTGACCCGGTTTTCCCGGTCGCCTGCACTTTGTAATAGTAGGTTGTCGCGGAGGCGAGCCCCGTGTCCGCGAAGCTTGTGGTGGCGTCATTGTATGCTTGTGTGGTGAACGAGCCCGTGGAGCTCGTATCGCGGTACACTTGGTAGGAAAGCGCGTTGTCTGATGGGGTCCACGAAACGGTCAGGCTCGTGGCGGTAGCGCCGGCTACCGTAAGTCCCGTCGGTATCGGTGGGGGGGAGAGACTGCCGCCCGGGTCAGGGCACCCGGAAAGAACAAGCACAAAACTCGCAACAAAGAGCAGGAGCAAGGTTCTGGTTCCCATAAGCCTGCCTCCCGAAACGATTTTTTATGCAACCTCAAATGTAGGTGAGAGGAATTATATCACAACTCAAGCCAACTTTCGATTTCTTTCCATTCAGGTTTGTTTCGTCGGGGACCCCCGTGAGAGCGGCCCCGTCCGTGCGCGGGGTTGGGGTGCGGGCGCCCTCAGGCGCCCGGCGCGTGCATCTTGTAGACCTGATAGCTCGATTTCAATCCCTTGAGACTCGTCGTGAACGGATCATTGGCCCAATTCTTCGACTTCAGGTATTCAGCGGCGCCGGCCTCCTTGAAGATCGCCTCCGAGGCCATGACGTCGCGCCCGTCCGACAGCCCCTGCACCCGAGCGGCGACATTGACCGTTGTTCCGAAATAATCGATGCGCTCGTTCAACGTCACCGCGATACAGGGCCCGTGATGGATGCCGATTTTGACGATGATCGCGTTCTTGAGCTTTGCCGCGGTTTCCAGGTCATCAAAGGCTTCGATCATCTCGACGGCTGTCTGCACCGCAGCCCGCGGCTCGACGAATACGGCCATCACGGCATCGCCAATGGTCTTCACAATGGCGCCGGAGTGCTCCCGCACGAGGCGTTCCATGATGGCGAAGTGCTCCTTCACCAAAGCGAATGCCGGAGCGTCGCCGAGACGCTCGTACATTTCAGTGGAGCCCTTCAAATCAGTGAAGAGAAAGCTGAGATTCTCGATGGAGAATGTTTCGGTGAGTGAAAGCATTTCAGAAGAAAATAGGTCGCGAAAATCCTGGAGGCTCGACACGACGGCGGCGCTCGGCCAGCGTCGCGTTACCAAGCGCGCAAAGATCATGGATTTTTTCGTCCTCTCCTTGTTCACGATGACGATTTCCGCGGCGCCCTGTTTGGCAATGGCGAGGTTGAGGGGAGGCAAGGAGGAGGTGTAGTCGAAGCGGATTTTTTGCGGCTGCTCCGCCTTCTCCGATCCGACAACGATGTTCAATGCCCTGTTTTCCCCGGCGATGATCAGGAAATAGTTGCCCTCGCTCAAAGGTGTCTTGAGGTAGTGGCTTTCACCGGGATCAAGCTCGATGGTGATCCCCGGCTCCAATTCGAATGTCGCTACGATTTGGGCGAATTCGTCGACCTCGGCGGGCTTTATGATTGCGGGGTTCACCCCGAAGCTTACCTCGATGCTCGTGTCGAACCCAGCGTCGAATACCGTGCTGCAGACCCCGCATTTGTCGGCATGCTTCAGGGTTTTGAGCGACCCCGAATGCTGGGTCACTCCTTTGCAAGCGGGACAGTGGATGTTCCAGAAAAGATTGAACAGACCACCCTTTGTTAAATGAAGGAATGCTCGGAGCGCCGCGTTGCGATCGAGCTTTCGATGGAACGCGAACCGATAGGGATTGATGTGATAGAGTTGGGCGTCGTCCGCGGTCAGGAGGAAGTCACTGATCTCCCGTACCATCGCCGGAGAAACGAACTTCGAGGCCTGATTGAGCTTTTCGTCGAGTGAAACCTGATTGAGGACCTTCATGCCGTCACTCCTTTCGTGAAAGGTATCCCGACGTTCGTCGGCAGTCAAATTCACGAAAAGCGGACGGATCAAGAACCGGCCGCAGGGCGGGGGTCAGAGCGGTATCTCGTTCCACCCGGCGGCGGTGAGCTGCCGTTGCGCGCGATACCCCGCTTCTCGCAGGAGGGCGGCCGCCTCGGAGAACTTCCCATCGATGTTCTCGGGGTAGTGGGCATCGGCATTGATCATGACCGGGATATGCATCTGGCACGCTTCGCGCAGGATCCAGGGGGAGGGATAGTACGCGCCGCTCGTGTTGCGCACGACGCCTCCCGTGTTGATCTCCATGATGCTGCCCGATTCCCGCACCGCCTCCAAAGCGTTCTTGACGGCAGCCTGATACCAGTCTTCGTCTTCGCGGAAAAGCTCAGCGTCTCGGTTGTTCTTTTTGACCACGTCGAAATGGCCGATTATGTCGGGCGTCGCGGTGAGAGCCATGGTCCCCAGCAGCCGATAGTAGCGTTCAACGAGGAGCCGGGCCTGTCCAGCAAAGCCCTGAGCAATCGCTTGTTCGAGCTCGGCGCGCGGGCCGTCCACCGTCCACGCATGATCGCCGTCTTCCGGACCGATGAAGTGCACCGAGCCGATGATGAAATCGAGATCGAGGGCCCGAATTCCCGGATGAACCGGTGATATGATGCCCGCTATGAAATCGACCTCCATGCCCAGATAGATCTCAACCCGTCCTCGATACTGTTCGCGTGTCTCGCGGACTTCACGAAGATAGTCGTCCAAGCGTTCGGCGGGCATTGTCCAGTCGGTGGCGAATGGCACGACGTTGTGCCCCGAGAAGCCCAAGCGCGGCATATCCTTCCGAAGCGCCGCCTCAGCGAATTCGCGCGGTTCGCCGTGGCCGTCGCAATGGCGTGTGTGGGTGTGATAGTTGCCGCACCGTAAGGTCTTATTGTCCGTCATGGTGGTGAACATACCAACGATCCCCTCGGGCGGCCAACCCCGTGCCGCATCGAGCGGAAGAACCGTCAGATGTCCTTTGCCGCCGCCTTGCTTGCGACATCCGCGAATCGCTCGAGATAATAACGAGCCGCTCCGTCTGTCGGGTCCTCGATGGCAACCGCCTTGAACCCGTCCCGAGCCTCACTGTATCGCCGTGCCTCGTAGGCCCGTACCGCCTGTTCGAAGGCTGCGCGCGTGCGCGTTTTGGCTGAATCCTCTTCGGGGACGATCTCGTACGTCGGAACGGGGCGCGTCTTGCCCTTGACGCGGGCCCGACCCAGGTAGCGAAACGGCAGCCCAGCCGCGTCCGGGCAGGCGGCGATGACGTCGCTGCTCACGATGACCGAGGCGCCGAAGGCGCGGGTGAGCCCCTCGAGGCGCGAGGCGAGGTTGACGACGTCGGAGATGACGGTCCCTTCCATGCGCGACTCCTCGCCGACTGTGCCGAGCATGAGCTTCCCCGTGTTGATTCCGATGCCGATGGAGATGGGACGGTAGCCCGAGTTCGCCCGGTGACCGTTGTACTCGCGCAAGGTGCTCATCATCTCCGCACTGGCGCACAGGGCGTCCGCAGCGGATCGCGGGAAAAGGGCCATGATACCATCGCCGAGGAATTTGTCGATGAACCCGCGATTGCGTCTGATGACGGGGGAAATCCGTTTCAGGTACGAGTTGAGGAAATTGAAGTTCTCTCGCGGACCCATGTTCTCCGAAAGGCTCGTGAAGGAACGGATGTCGGAGAACAAGACCGTCATCTCGGTTTCGATCTGGTCCCCGAGCTCGACATTCACAATGGACTCTTTGCCAAGAAGCGCGAGGAACTCGCGCGGGACAAAGCGCCCATAGGAAGAGGCCATGGTCGCCGCCCTCTGTGATTGATCCTCGACGGTCCTGAAGGCTCCGGCGTACCGCCGTGCTATGAGGGCCGCCTGCAAGAAGATGAAAAGGAACATCGCATAAGAGGAGACGAAGATTCCGCTGACTTGCAGGATGTTTTGAACGATGTCGTAGGCGCCGCCTCCGAGCAGGATGAGAAAGCCTACAAGCATCAGGATTGACCCGTCGCGGCGCGCAACGACGGCCCGTATGATCCACACGAGGATGAGCACGCCGATGCCGAGGAGCAGGATCTCGTAGTAGAAGTGTACTGGCGTAATGAGACGGATGGGCGCGAAGAGGACGAAGATGCTGAGGGCGGCCGTGATCGCGGTCAACGGGATGCGCGCGAACGAGGGGCGTTCCTTGGGGAACAGATGGTAGAAGTAGAGGTAGACGAGCAATCCAGCCCCATAGACGGTGATGTATTCCAGGGCTATGAGCGTGTGAAATCCGATGCCGCTGAACAGCTGGTGAAAGATGCGCGTTCCCGTCAGCAATCCGCGCAGCGCGAGGTCCATGGATAAGAGTCCAAAATAGAGAGAGGTGCGTTCGGCCGGGTGCAAGACGGCCAGCAGGAGGTGATAGAGAGCCATGATGAGAATGCTCGCGTAAATCAGGCCTTCAAGCAGGGTGGCGCGGCCCTGCAAAGGGGCCACCGCGGATTGATACCCGATCACCGGAGCCGCGTCGATTCCCGCGGTCACGTCGTCCGCATTGGATACCTGGAGCACGATTTCCAGGATTCCGGAGGCGCTTATGAAGACCGTCCGCGGCGCCAGAACTCCGCGCACTTCTTCCGACCTCAGCGAAACCTTGCCGTTCTCCGCCAGAAGCACGCCATTGCCATAGACGCGATACGCCGTGGAGATGCGGCTCAGACTGAGGCCGAGGGGCTCGGCAGGGTGTTCCGGCAGGTCGACAATCAACCGATAGGTGGCGCTTCCCTCCGACGGGTACCCGGCCTCCTTGGAGCTCCAAAAGCCCGGCACCGTGACAAAGCTCTCCGACGCGCGAGAAGCCGTCGCAAATGATTCTGGAAGCACCAGCCTTCCCCAAACGAATTGCCATTCACCCGCCAACGCGGTCGTATGCCGAAGATCCGAATCGTCAAGATGGATTTCCCCGCGCGTCACGAGCGGCTGCCCCGCGGCACTCCCGGCCAACAGGAAGAGGAACGCTCCGGCAAGAAGCGTAACCAGGAAACGGGGCCGGATAACGTTGCGCGGCATGGGACGCAGTATGTCACGCGTGATCAGGGACAACAAGACGGCAGGTGTGGATCCACCGTGGTTTCATGCCTCGATATGGTCGGGAAAGGCGGGCGGTCTTCTGCGCAGGTGCCGCGGGTTTGCCGCGCTCGCCGCATATTCGATCTGGACATTCTGCATCGCCTCGAAGGCGCTCAGGAGCCTTGCGGGGTCGGGGTAGACGTCGAGACCCGCGGCATCCAGCGCGAGCAGCACCTCGTGGGTCGCCTCCAAGGTGGACAGGCACCAATCGTGGGGCTGACGCTTGATGACGAATCTGCTTCGGGTACGGGGGGTGATGGCGAGCCGCGGCAAGAGAAGGAGCCCCGGGCTGTCGCGCAGGCTTTTACGCGCGCATGCCCAGGTCGCATCGAGCAGAAACACGACGAGCTGGCGGCCGCCGATGGCGGCGGGTCCGAGTTGCGCCTCCTCCATACGTATCGCGTGCTCGCCGGGGTAGAGAAGGACGGGAAAGTTGCGCGGATCATCGATGAGCGAGCGGACGCGCGGATTATCGTCGAATCCCATGCCAGGGATGATTTCACTGTTGGCCAGATGGAGGCACAGGAGACGGCCCGTCGTGCATTTCTGATGGCGGTATTCCTGAAGATGCATGAGAAGCACGAAGCGCGTCCGCGTCGCCATGGGAGGCTCCGTCGGGCAATAGCAGAGAGATTTTGGGCGTCGACATCGATAGCAGACTTCACGGGGCATCGGATTATCGCGGCACTATAGCAGAGACGAGGAAAAGCCACAAACGGGAATGGCTGGGCTCCGCTATTTCTCGGTGCTTTCGGACGGGAGCCATTTGTCGGCCCATCGGGAGAGAACGCGGACGGCGCTTTCGAGGTCGCGACCGGCTTCGGTCAATTCGTATTCCACGCGAACCGGCGAGGTGGGATAAACGTGGCGGACGGCGAGTTTCTGCGCTTCCAGCTCGCGCAACCGCTGGGTGAGGAGAGGGTCGGAAAGATCGGGAATCGCGGCCAGAATCTCGTTGAAGCGATGGGGGCCGTTCAGGAGAACGCGAAGGATCACCCCCATCCAACGTCGGCTGAGGAGATCCATGACCGAGGCAAATCGAGGACAGAACGGGCTCATGATCTCGGCGTTGGGAGGCTCTTTTGGCCCTGCTCTTTCCCTGTGGACCGCGTCGGATTTATTCATCCCGCTAATTTACCATCACATAGCCATGCAAGGCAACTAACTTAGAATATATATGAAGCTTGCCTTTTATTGCCGCTATGATTAGCTTTGTGACCAGTGGAGCCGCGATGCAAAAGCTGGCTTCCCTATCCTATTCGAATGAAGGAGACAGAGCGATGATCAAAGTTGCAATAATTGTCGGAAGCACCCGACCCGGACGCCGAGCTGATTCCGTTGCGCGCTGGGTGCACGAGAAGGCAAAGGGCAGGGCGGACGCTCAGTTCGACATCGTCGACATCAAGGATTTCGATCTTCCATTGCTGGACGAGCCGATGCCCCCGTCCATGGCGCAATACACCAAGCCCCATACGAAAGCTTGGGCGAAGACGATCGATTCATACGACGCTTTCGTCTTTGTCACTCCCGAGTATAATCACGGGCCTTCGGCAGCCTTGAAGAACGCCCTCGATTTCCTTTATGCCGAGTGGAACAACAAGGCCGCGGCGTTTGTGAGCTATGGAGCGAGCGCGGGCGGGTCACGCGCCGTGGAGCAATTGCGCCAGGTCGTGGGAGAGCTGCAGATCGCAGACGTTCGTGCTCAGGTCGTGCTGTCCCTTATCAGCGACTTCGAGAACTACACAATCTTCAAGCCGAATGCCACGCACGAGAAGAATCTGAACATACTTTTCGATCAGCTGCTCTCCTGGGGCGCCGCCCTGAAGACGGTCCGTAGCGAGAAAGTCGTCGCGAAGGCCGCCGCGTGAAAGCGGCCCTCCTCCGGCGGTTCGGCATCATGCCGGACCGCCGCCCGCTTACGGGTGTGCGAGGAGCACCGGCACTCCGGCGTGGTGGACGATCTTTTCCGCGACGCTGCCCATGAATCGCCCCATGAGCCCAGTTTTTCCATGAGCTGAGATCACCACAAGGTCTGCGTTTGCCTGTTTCACGAACTCGACGACGATTGCGCCGATGGGTCCTTGCTCCGCTAAGACACATGTCGATACCGTGACACCGGGGAGCGCGATGCGCCGCGCGATCCCGCCAAGATAGTCCCGCGCTTCCTGTGTAAACTCTTCGTCCAGGCAGGCGGAAAGGGCGGGCTCGCGGACGACGAAGTCCAAATGCGGCTTGGCCACGATGCGCACGAGAATGATCTCGGCTCCGGTCTGGGCAACGCTCAGCACATGATCGAGCACGCACTCCGCCGCCAGGGATCCGTCCAGAGGAACAACGATTCGATTATACATGTGGCGCTTCCTTTTTTTCGGCGCCGACCGAAGTGCGCCGCAGCGTTCGGGGTATGAACAGCGAGCTTGCGGCTCCGAGGAGAACGAACAACCCGGCAACAAGGGCGGCGGCTCGGGTCGCATCGACAAAGGAATACCTGATGATCTGCTCGATCTGTTTGAAGGCGGCCGTGTTTTCCATGCCGGGGGGAGCGCCGCTCACCTTGAACGAACCCTCCCCGAGGGTCGCACCCTTGTCCAACGAGGATACGATGGCCGTTTTCACGAAATCGGGCACCGTCGTAGACGAGGTCAGCCTCTCGTGCGCTGAGAGTGACAACGTCGAGCTGAGGACCGCCCCGATGATGGCGATGCCCAGGGCCGAGCCGATCTGGCGCAACGTATTGTTCGCACCCGATCCGGCGCCCACACGGTCAGCGGGCACTTCGCTCAAAACGACATTCGTCAGTTGCGCGATAGCGAGACCTATTCCGACGCCGTACCCGAGCAGGATGAAAATGACGGTGAGCTGCGTGGTATCGATGGCCAAAACCCTGCTGAGAATGATGATGAAGAGGGCTTCCAGCAGCATGCCGGCCGTCACAACCCATTTCGGACCGAATCGGGCGGAGAGGAGGCCCGCCGATGGCGCAACGACGAGTGTCAAGGCTGCGAAGGGGAGAAAAGTGAGCCCCGTCTTCAGTGCCGTGTATCCCAGGACTCCTTGGAGATAGAGTGAGAGGACGAATATCACCCCGAACTCGCCCAAGGCTACAATGGAGACGGTAATGAGGCCATAGCGGAAGCCGCGGTAACGCAGCAGACCCAGGTCGAAGAGGGGCTCACGACCGGTTCGTCCCCGATGGAGCTCCCAGAGAACGAACGCGATAACGCCTAGGGCGGCGGCCGCGAAGCTTACGAGGGATACGGAGAAAGCGCCAAAGGGCCACGCCCAGGAACCGAGCGCGAAATCGCCGCGGGGTCGGACCCATCCGTAGGCCTGGCCCTGGATGAGACCCAATACGAGCGCTCCAATGCCGACGCTGATGAAGAGGATTCCCAGCCAGTCGATATCGGCGTGCTTCGTTCCCGCCTTGGATTCGTCGACGAGAAGGAAGGCTCCCACGACGGCTACGGCGCCGATGGGGAGATTGATATAAAACGCCCAGCGCCAGGAAGCGACCGTCGTCAACCACCCCCCCAGCAGGGGACCCAAAGCCGCAGCGGCTCCCGCGATTGCTCCCCACACACCGAAGGCTACGCCCCGCGTTCGCCCCGTGAACGTGCTCGAAATGATGGAGAGAGTGGACGGCGACGTCATCGCGGCGCCGAGGCCCTGGAGGGCCCGCGCGCCGATGAGCATTCCGATGGAGGAGGCGGCGCCGGAAAGCGCCGAGCCGGCAACGAATACAAGTACTCCCAGCACGAAGAGCAGCCGACGTCCGAACTGATCGCCGATCCTTCCAAAGGTCACAATGAGGGCCGCGTAGACAAGAGCATAGAGAGAGGTCACCCATTGAAGGCCGCGCAGGTTGGCGTCGAAATCACGGCTGATGGCAGGAAGGACTACATTCACGATGGTGCCGTCGATTATTACGATTGCCAAACCCAACCCCAGGACCAGGAGCGAAAGCCACTGACGCCTTGTGGTGGGAGTCGCAACCACGGCCTCCGGCAAAGAATTCTTCATGTATACGAAAATGCGGACATGCGTGCTGGCGGTCAACACAAATCGGGCGGCACATTGCGCGCCCGATCACTCATCTCCAATGATGCGTCCTCAATCGGACGGGGTCGGTTCTCCCACGGCGTCGGGTATTTCCGCTTCCACGTTGCGAACACGGGGAAAAAGCAGCGTGACCAACGCGACGATGGCCATGAGAGCTCCCACCACGACAATCTGGAGCCCGATGCCGCGTCCGGGACCCACACCCATCACCCGTCCGACGCTCGCGGCGAGCGGACCGCCGGTGACAAGCAGGGGTTTGAAGTAGCTGTCGGCCAGCGGGGCGGCAATGAGAATGCCCAGAGGTGACACGGACCATGCGATCATGCGACGCACCGAAAACACTCTTCCCTGGAGCTCCGGCTCCACCTTTGTCTGCCAGATCGCCTGACTGCACCCGTTCAATATGGGGACGAGAACCATCATGGCGAATCCGGAAGCCGCGATGAGCGCGATGGACACCTTCAGGCCGGCAAGCGAGAGGAAAAGACCCGAAAACACCGAGGCCCCGAGGAGGCCGAGGATCCGCCTTCGCGGGCCGCCCCACACACTCATGATGATGGTCCCGACCAGCGTGCCGACCCCAAGCATGGACCCGATGAGACCGAGAACCTCCGGCGACCACGTGTCGAGGATCATGGGCTGGAGCAGCGGGCTTGTCATGTTGTTGAAGAAATTCGTCGCTGCGAAAAACAGGAGGAGCCCGAGAAGCCCCGGCCGGGCGACGATGTATCGCCATCCGAACGCCATGTCCTCCCAGAGAGACGGCTTCTGCTGCCCCGCGGTGGTTTTGCGGGCGGGAGCGGGCACCCGTACGAACCAGATCATGACGACAGCCGAAAACACGTACGTGGCCACGTCCATGAGAACGAGGGCGCCGAGGCCGATGATGACATAGAGAGCGCCCGCGATTGCCGGCGCTCCCAGCGACGAGACGGCATCGACGAGCTGGACCATGCCGCTGGCGCGGCCAAGGTGCTCCTTGGGGACGAGCATCGTCGTCGCTGCCGACCATGCCGGCCACTGCAGCGTGGCGAATGCCGCCATCAGGGCTGTAGCCGCATAGATCCCCGGCAACGACATCGCATTGAGCAGGTACATGAAGGCTATGGCGAGTGTGGCGGCGCCGGCCCCGAGATCACTCACGATCATGGCCACGCGGCGGTCCCACCTGTCGACGAGCGCCCCGGCGAGCGGGGAGAGAACCACCTGCGGGAGCGCGTAGGCGAGCATATTGAGCGCCAGCAGCAGGACCGAGTTGGTCCGTTGGTAGATCCAGACACCGAGGGCAAAAGCGGTGAGCCCCGAGCCGAGCAGCGACACGAGCTGACCGACCCAGAGCAAAAGGAACGCGCGGCGTCCGGGGAACGTGAAACGTGTCTTGCCCACGGCGACTTTCGGGTCTGTTACCGTCGCTCAATCCATATGGAAGACTTCAGCGAGGGCAACAGACACGGGCGATTTGTCGGGATTCGTTTCCATGATGTCGGCCATGAAGCTCCACCATTTTTTGACGATTGCCCGCGTCGGAAGCGCATCCGCGTCATTGTGATCCTTGAGCTTCTGGAAGGCGAAAAGGGTCAATGTGGACGGCTCGAGATAGATGGAATAGTCGGAGACGCCGGCAGCCTCGAGCTCTTTGACGAGCTCGGGCCAAATTGCGTCGTGACGTCGTTTGTATTCCGCCTCGTAGCCCGGCTTGAGCTTCATCGCGAATGCTGATCGTGTCATTTCAATACCCTCGTCGTGCTGCTTCTATTGATAGACGAATGAATTCCAACGTGAAGGGGCAATACCTGTCTTGTGCTTGAAAAGACGCGAGAAATAGTACTGGTCAACGAACCCGAGGCGAAACGCCACTTCCTTGACGGCGAAGTCTCCGTCCTGCAACAGCTCCTTTGCCTTCCTGATCTTGATGGTGATGTAGTACTGGTAGGGGGTCATCGCAGTATATGACTTGAAAACGGCGTTCAGGTGGGACGTGCTGATGCCCAAGAGGGCGCTTATCCTGTTGAGATTGATCTCGCCGTAGATATTCTCTTCCATGAGGAACTTCGCCCGGTCCACGAGCTGTTCCGAGTGCGTGGGCTGGACGGCCTTCCGATCGTGCGCCAGGATTTCGGAGATGATCGTCAGCACACGCGAGCTCGCCCGCAATTGATAGAGGGGCTGCTGATTGCGCACGATCTCGAAAATTTGGGTGTAAGCGCCGAGAAGCCCATCCTGCAAACCGACTTCGAACAGAGGCTTGCGGGGCGCAAGAAGCCCCTGATCGCGCAGCGCATCGGCATACGGACCTCGGAAACCGACCCAATGTTCGGTCCATCCCGTCGCGTAGTCCGGCTTGTAGAAATGAGGGATCCCCGGAAATACGATCATCACCGTTCCGGGAACGATCGTGTATGTTCTCTGGTTGACTTGAAAGACCCCGCGACCATCCGTGACATAGACGAGCTGGTATTCGCCGAGGGTACGACCAACGGCGACGGACTTGAAAGCCTGGGGATGCCCCTCTTTATTCGGCGGATAGGAGGTATGGGGAGCGACTTCGGTAAATCCCGCGGTGGTGCACACGAGCTGCCATTTTTCATCCTCTTCGCTGTACGTCAGATAGCGGAAGAAGCTTTGGCTATCAGTCTTGTCCTGACCTGTCATCCGGGTCTTTATACCCTTTTTATGGATTGCCCGCAAGTTTTGTCCATCATGGCAGGTTTCTTCCATCATGAGGGATGAATAGTCCATTCACGGCGGCACCATGTCGGTGAATAATGACGCCGTGAGCAGGATAGGCCTCTTCGGGATCGGGCTGGATACCTATTGGCCGCAATTCCCAGGATTGCGCGAGCGGCTTTTGGGATATCAGAGCTATATATTCGATCGCCTTTCCAGCCTCGGTCCCGAAGTCGTCGATGCCGGCCTCGTCGACACCGCGGAAAAGGCGCGAGCCGCCGCCCTTCTTTTCCGTGAGAAACGCGTTGACGCCCTTTTCCTCTTCATTTCCACATATGCGCTTTCGGAAACGGTTCTGCCCATCGCCCAGCAGACCAAGGTGCCCATCATTGTGTTGAGCCTGCAACCAGTCGCTTCCATTGATTACGAGAAATTCAATGCGCTGGGCGATCGCGGCATCATGACCGGTGAATGGCTCGCGCACTGCCAGGCGTGCAGCGCGCCGGAGATCGCCAACGTCTTCACTACCTGCGGCATAGACTATCATCTCGTCATCGGGTGGCTGAAAGAGCCCCATGCCTGGGACCAGATCGGCGGTTGGGTCGACGCAGTACGCGTTCGCGCCGCGATTCGCGACACGCGCATCGGCATCCTGGGACACTATTATGCAGGAATGCTCGACGTCTACACCGACGTCACGCGAATGGCGGATGTGTTCGGAAGCCAATTCGAGCTGATCGAAATTGATGAGCTGAAACGACATCGCGACGGGGTGCAGGAGCAGGAAATCGAGACCAAGCTGGCGCAATTCAGACGCGAGTTTCACGTGTCTTCCGCGTGCGCGCCCAATGAGCTCGTTCGGGCTGCGCGCACCTCCTGCGCGCTGGACAGATTAATGACTGGCCGAAACCTCGGAGCTATGGCATATTACTACGAAGGGACGGCCGGAAACGATCATGAAGATATCGTGACGAGCGTGATCCCGGGGATGACACTGCTCACCGCCCACCATGTCCCGATAGCGGGGGAGTGCGAAGTAAAGAATGTGATGGCGATGAAGATCATGGATTGTTTCGGTGCCGGTGGTTCTTTCTCCGAGCTCTATGCCCTCGACTACGACGCTGACGTCGTACTCTGGGGGCATGACGGTCCGGCGCACCCTGCAATCGCTGACGGCGAGGTCGGGCTCGTGCCGCTTCCCGTCTACCATGGCAAGCCTGGAAAAGGCCTTTCAATCCAGATGAGCGTGAAAAACGGACCGGTCACCCTGTTGTCCGTTGTCCAGGGCCGCGGTGGTTCGACCTTCCTGCTGGCCGCGGAAGGCGAATCGGTTTCAGGACCTACGCTCCAGATCGGCAATACCAATAGCCGGTACAAGTTCCCCCTTTCGGCGAGAACATTCACCGAGAAGTGGTCGAAATCGGGGCCGGCGCATCATTGCGCCATCGGCGTAGGCCATATCGCCGAGCGCATGGAGAAGCTATCGCACCTCTTTGGTGTCGAATGCGTGAAAATTTGCTGACGGAGAGGAGCGCACACGGGTGGCTGACCGCATTCTGGAGCTGAATCACATCACAAAGACCTTCCCGGGCGTTCGCGCGCTGGATGATGTTCACTTCGACCTGAAGCCGGGTGAGATTCACGCGCTGATCGGGGAGAACGGCGCGGGAAAATCGACTCTGATAAAGATCATTACGGGAGTGTACCAGCCGGACGGGGGCGAGATCAGGTTCGATGGGAAACCAGTGGTGATCCGCGGGACGGCGGACTCTCAGAAAATCGGGATCGCCGCCATATACCAGCATGTCACCTGCTATCCCTCCCTGTCCGTGACAGAAAACATCTTCATTGGTCATGAAAAGATAAACCCGTTCACGCGCAAGATCGACTGGAAGAACCTCCACGGACGCGCGGAAGAATTGCTCCAGCGCCTCGACGCGGACTTCGATCCCCGCGCGACCATGGAAAGCCTGTCCGTCGCGCAGCAGCAGATCGTCGAGATCGCAAAAGCGCTTTCGGCAAACGCGCGCATCATCATCATGGACGAGCCCACGGCGCCGCTCACCATGCGCGAGAGCGAAGACCTCTACCGCATCACTGAATCGCTCCGCGACAAAGGCGTATCCATCATTTTCATTTCCCATCGCATGGAGGACATGTATCGGCTTGCCAGCCGTGTCACGGTATTCCGCGACGCGCGCTATGTCGGAACCTGGAATCTGAACGAGATCAGCCGCGAAGACGTCATCATGGCCATGGTCGGGCGGGAGATCACGCAGTTTTTCCCCAAAAGGAAGGTTACCATCGGGGAGGAGATCCTCAGGGTGGAGGGTCTTTCACGGAAGGGTTATTTCAAGGACGTTTCTTTCGCCGTGCACAAGGGCGAGATCCTCGCAATGACCGGCCTCATCGGTGCCGGGCGCACCGAGGTGTGCGAAGCGATCTATGGCGTGACGCACGCGGAAAAGGGAAGGGTGGTGCTCGGCGGGGAGGAAGTGCGTATTTCCAACCCCACGCAGGCGATAGAGCTCGGCATCGGCTATCTTCCCGAAGACCGGTTGCGCCAGGGCCTCGTGCTCGACTGGTCGCTGGCCAAAAACGTGTCTCTGCCCACGCTGGGCAAATTCACCACTCTGGGCTGGCTGAATCTCGGGCGTGAAAACGAAGTGACAAAAGAGCTGGCGGAGAAATTGGAAGTGCGCGCCGGAAGTGTTCACGATCTTGCCGGTACCCTCTCCGGCGGCAATCAGCAGAAAATTATCGTCGCAAAGCTGCTTGCCGGAGAAATGAAGGTCATCATTCTGGATGAGCCTACAAAGGGGGTCGATGTCGGCGCCAAGACGGCAATTTTCAACATCATGAACGATCTCGCAGCCACGGGCTACGGAATCATCATGGTGTCGTCTGAAATGCCCGAGGTGCTGGGCATGAGCGACAGGATCGTCGTCATGAAGGAAGGCCGCATCTCGGCAATCATGGAAACTTCCTCGGCGACGCAGGAGAAGATACTGAGCGCCGCAATGGCAACATCGACGGCGGTGGCATCATGAGACGGAGCTCGTCATTTTCCGAAAGCTTCCGCGAGGTCGGTCTCCTCGTGTTCATCGTCCTCCTGTGCGTCGTGTTTCAGCTTCGCAACCACAACTTCCTCACCATCTCCAACATACGTGACATGCTCGCGGATACTGCCATCTTGGGCATCCTCTCGGTTGGAATGATGATGGTGATACTCACGCGCGGCATCGATCTCTCCATCGGTTCGACCATCGCGCTCTCGGGGATGGTGAGCGCACTGACCGTTATAGCGTTCCCCCATATTTCGCCCCTGCTTTCACTTCTGGAAGGGATGTTGGTAGGGCTCGCTGCCGGCGCTCTGATTGGGCTCCTTGTCGCCCGATTCAACGTGCTTCCCATCATCGCCACCCTGGGCTTCATGAACATTATTCGCGGGGTCACCTACCTCGTGAGCAAGGGTGAATGGGTGAGCGCGTACCAGATGTCCGACGGCTTCAAGAGCCTCGCCACGGGAAGCTTCCTCGGCGTCGGCAACCTCATCATCATCGCCGTCGTGATATTCATCGCCTTCTATTACTTCATCAACCACATGCGCGTCGGGCGGCAGATCTACGCCGTCGGATCCAATCCCGAGGCGGCCGATATATCGGGCATCCCGCGACGACGCGTCATTTGGCTGGTCTACGCCATCATGGGCATCCTCGCGGGGCTTGCCGGTGTCCTCTGGGTCGCCAAATTCGCCTCAGCGCAAGGAGACACGGCCACGGGATACGAGCTTTCCGTCATCGCCGCCGCTGTGTTGGGCGGCGTGAGCATCTCGGGGGGCAGCGGCAAGGTCTCGGGCCTCATCCTCGGCACGATTCTCCTGGGCATTCTGAACAACGCGCTCCCTCTCATCCACATTTCTCCTTTCTGGCAGCAGGCCATTCAGGGATTCGTGATCCTCGCCGCGGTCCTGACCAATGTGGTGGTGAAGCGGAACAATCAGCGCATAGCGCTGCGACGAAGGGCGATCTAGGATAATGGCATGATTGATCGAACCATACGTATCAACAAATCGTGGAGTTGGCGTTCGTTCTTCTTTCAGTGGGAATGGCTGCTCGTTCTCATTTTCATCGCCGTCAATGTCGTGAACACCACGCTGTCACCGTACTATCTCAATGTGGATACCTTTCTCCAGATGCCGATGACCTTCCTGGACAAGGCGTTTCTCGTCCTTCCCATGACTATGGTCATCATCCTGGGCAACATCGACATCTCGGTTGGCTCGACGGTGGCTCTCTCCGCCGTGGTGATGGCGGTCGCGTACAACGCCGGCTTGCCGATGCCGCTGGCGGTGGTCTTGTGCCTCTGCGTGGCCACCGTGTGCGGCCTCATCAACGGCCTTCTCATGACGAGGTTCAAGGAATTGTCCGCCGTCATCGTCACCCTTGCCACCATGATCATTTATCGAGGCATCGCGTACGTCATCCTGCTGGATCAAGCGTCGGGCAAGTTCCCCAATTGGTATTCATTCCTGGGCTGGGGATCGGTGGGCCCCGTGCCACTCGTGGTCATCGTCTTCGCCGTCTGCGCGGTGGGCTTCGGGCTGCTGCTCCATAAGACGAGCTTCGGCCGGCGACTGTATGCAATGGGAAACAATGCTACCGCCGCTCGATACTCCGGAGTGAAGAACGACTCCATCATCATCGTCGTGAGCGTCCTGACCGGGCTCATGGCTGGCTTTACGGCTTTGTTCCTTACCTCCCGCATGGGAAGCACGCGCCCCAACGTCGCGCAAGGTTACGAGTTGGACGTCATCGCGATGGTCGTCTTGGGCGGCGTGAGCACCGCTGGTGGCAAGGGGAGGATCGCGGGACCGCTCCTGGCAATATTCATCATCGGATTCCTGAATTACGGATTGGGACTCGTCAATGTTCAGGCGCAGGTGCTCCTGATCATTGTCGGTCTTCTCTTGATTGTCTCGGTTCTCATTCTCAATGTCCGGTTTAGAGGTAAGCATCGGAGCCTGGCGCCCACCACGGTGAAATCTGACACCGCAGGGGAGCGACCGGGCGGCACAGTTTCATAGGAGGAGGTACCTATGCGAAAGGTCTTCATCAAAGTCGCCCTGATCGTAGCGATCATGGCGGTCGTTCTCCCGGTTGCGCTCTTCGCGACAGGGACGAGCGAGAAGGGCGGGACGGCCGCGGGGGCGAAATACGCCATCGTGTTCAAGAACACAGGCAATCCCTACGGCGACAAGCAGATGGGCGGATTCAAGGCCGGCATTGAAGAGCAGGGCTTCCAGGCCATTCTTCAGGCACCCGCGCAGCCGACGGCGGAGGCTCAGATCCAGATCATCGAATCCCTCATCTCTCAGAAGGTTGCCTCGATCTGCATCGTCGGAAATGATTTCGACGCGCTGCAGCCGGTGCTTCTGAAGGCCAAACAGGCCGGGATCAAAGTGTTCTCCCTCGACTCAGCGGTCAATCCCGCGAGCCGACTTACGCACGTCAACCAGGCGGACTCCGCGAAAATCGGAAGCACGCTGGTCGAAGCTGCGTACGACATGACCGGCGGAGCTGGCGACATCGCCATCTTGTCGGCCACCAGCCAGGCGTCCAACCAGAACCTGTGGATCGACTATATGAAGAAGGACCTGGCGGACCCCAAGTACAAGTACCTCAACCTCGTGAAGATCGCCTACGGTGATGATTTGCGCGACAAGTCGGTTTCGGAAGCGGAGGCTCTCCTCCAGTCCTACCCGAACCTGAAGTGCATCATCGCCCCGACGACGGTCGGAATCGCGGCTGCGGGCAAGGTTCTCACGGACAAAGGGCTTGTCGGAAAGGTGTTCCTCACCGGTCTCGGACTTCCCTCCGAGATGGCGACCTACATCGAAAACGGCGTATGTCCCTACATGTTCCTCTGGAACCCGATTGATGTGGGGTATCTTGGCGCATTCACGGCAACTGCCCTCGTGAAGGGCACGATCACCGGCGCGGTGGGAGACAAATTCCACGCCGGGCGACTGGGCGAATACACCATCACGAAGGCTGCCGACGGCGGAACCGAGATCCTTCTTGGGCCCCCGTTCAAATTCGACAAGACCAACATCGCGGACTGGAAGACAGTGTACTAGAACGGAAAGAGCGGGCCGCAAGGCCCGCTCTTTTTCTCACGAGCTGCCCATCTTTTTCACGAGATCGGTGATCGTCGCGGCGACCCAATCCTTTTCAACGGATGAAAGATTCCCGCCGAATTCACAGTTGCGCGCCCCCAACTCGAGCTGAAGCGGGGCGGACGAATTCCCCCCCCTCGAATCCTGGCTGAGTGGGGCGATTATTCCCACTTCATCAAAAGGGACCGTCATGGGTTTTCGGCGCGAACGGTGTTTGGAAAATGAGAAGCCTTTGCGCGGATCCAGGGTGAGAATTGTTTTGCCGAAACGCTGTCGAAATCCACGCCGGACCAGATAGAATCCCGCGCCCCAGAACGGAAGAGAAAAAAGGGTCATCGCATACGCCTTCATGGCGATTGTCGCAAAAGTCCAGAAGGCGACAAAGGCGATCCAAAACGCCGAGAATCCCCCGAGGAGCGCCGTGCCTGAGCTCGGCCCCCGTTCGGGTATGACCAGAGTGACCACACCTTCCTTCCGCTCAATCCTCATGCGAGACAAATGGGGAAGGCGAAGCTCCGTCATGTCCGGCGCGCTCAAGCCGAGAGCGGTTTGTGGGGGCTCCTCTCCCTCCAGGTACCGCACCGCCGCATCTAGAGGGAGAGTTCGTCGGGCTTCATCCGGCTCCAGCCATGAATCGAGAATTGCGGCCAGACTCGGAGACACATCCAGTGAGGATCTGAAGTCAATCTTCATGTCTTTCTGCGGAAAGTCCTGAGGATTGCGGTGCGTCAGGAGGAACAGGATGGTGGCGGCGCAGGCATAGAGATCCGAGCGAAGCGTGGCTTTGCCGACGAATTGCTCCAGCGGCATGTAGCCCGCCGTGCCCACGATGGTGGATTCGGTTCCCTCGGACAGGCGGACGGAATCCTGCGCACCCCCGAAGTCCACCAGAAACACATCGCCGTTGTCACTGCGAATGATGTTGCGCGGATTGATGTCGCGATGGATCACCGGCGGATGCAGGGAATGGATGAAGCGGACGATCCCGAGCAGCCGAAGAGCCACGTCGGTGATCTCCTCCTCGGTGCCCCGCCATCCTGAGCCCACGAGATCATGGAGGCTCTTCCCCGCCACGTGCTCCTGTACGAGCACGAAACGACTCGTGGCACCGGACCCCCAGCGGAAGAAATCCACGTACGCGGGAATGCCCGGGTGATGAAGGCCGTTGAGGATTTTTGCTTCCCGTTCGAAAAGCTCGAACGCTTTCCATCCCTGGAGCAGCCCAAAGGAGAGGAGCTTGACGACCACCTGACGCGACGTTTGGCGGTCATCCGCGAGCCACGTTGCTCCCGTGGCGCTTTGCCCGAGCAGGCTGCGGAGAAGGAACCTATTCTTAAGAAGCGTACCTTCTTTCATCCCGAATAAGGCGTTCTGCCGCGCGTGAGCTACTTCGCCTGCAGGTAACCCTGATCCTTGAGAAGCTCGGCGGTCAGCACAGCCCCGCCTGCGGCGCCGCGAATCGTATTGTGCGAAAGACACACGAATCGGTAGTCGAGGATACGGTCCTCACGCAGGCGGCCAATCGTTATGCCCATGCCAGCCGGACGTGCGTTGCCCGGATATCCCCCGGCGTCACGGTCCAAGCGGGTCTGAGGGCGGTTGTCCTCGGCGAAGTATGACAGGAATGGCTTCGGGGCGCTCGGGAGCTCCCTCTTTTGCGGTATTCCCTCGAATGCCTTCCATCGTTCGAGGATCTGCTCCAAGGAAGGCTTGCGGGCGAAAGAAACAAAAACGGCGGCAAGGTGACCGTCGCTTGCGGCCACGCGGATGCACTGGCTCGTGATGACCGGCTTGGTTGTGGCGACGATTGCGCCTGCCTGAACGCCACCCCAGACCTTGAGGGGCTCCTGTTCGCTCTTTTCTTCCTCTCCACCGATGTAGGGAATCACGTTATCCACCATCTCGGGCCAATCCTTGAATGTTTTTCCCGCCCCGGAGATGGCCTGATACGTGGAGGCGACCACCTTCTCCACGCCGAACTCGCGTAGGGGGTGGAGCGCGGGCACGTAGCTTTGGATGGAGCAATTCGGTTTTACCGTTATGAATCCTCGCTTGATTCCCAGCCTTTTTCGTTGCGCCTCGATGACCGACAGATGCTCGGGATTCACCTCGGGAAGGAGCATGGGCACATCAGGGGTCCACCGATGCGCTGAGTTGGTGGACACGACGGGTGTCTCTGTTCGCGCGTAGCGCTCTTCGAGCACACGGGTTTCATCCTTCGGCATGTCTACGGCGCAGAATATCAGGTCAACGCCGCCTACCACATCTTCCACGCGGGAGGCATCCAGGACTACGAGCGAGCGGACGGCCGTCGGCATGGGTGTCGGCATGGCCCAGCGCCCGGCGACGGCCTCTTCATAGGTCTTGCCCGCGGATCGGGCGCTTGCCGCCACCGTCACGACCTGAAACCACGGGTGATCCGCGAGAAGCGAAACGAAACGCTGTCCCACCATTCCGGTGGCGCCGACGATCCCCGCTCTGAGCCTTTCCGCCATGCCCGTCTCTCCTTATCAGAATGAAAGGGTCACTGTATCGAGTCACACGAAATCCATCAAGCACCGCGCGGTGCGCGGGCGCACGGGTGCTCCCCCGAAGGAGCGGCTGGCAGCCCGATACTTGACTAAGGCAAGTATTTGCGGTATCGAAGGGCCATGACGCAAAAAACGGATCTCGCCGCGGCGGTGTCATCCATCCGCCATTGGAACCGCTACTACACCAATCGGTTGGGGTTGCTGTCGCGCTATCGCTTCGACACGCGGCTCACCCTCACCGAGGCGCGCGTCATCCTGGAAATCGGGAGGCGCGGGGAGCACACCCAATCCGGACTCCGCGCCGATCTCAAGATCGACGGAGGCTACCTGAATCGTGTGGTGAATCGGCTCGTCGGCGAGGGCCTCGCCGTGTCGCGGAAGAGCAGCCAGGATCGAAGGGTGCGCACCCTATCCCTCAGCGCCAAGGGGCGTGTGGTCCTCCTCGAGGTGGAGTCAGCCTCCGATCAGGAGGCTGAATCGCTGATGGCGGGTCTTTCAGGAGAGGAGACGCGGGCGTTGGTCGAGCATGTGCGGGCGGCGGAACGGATTCTCGAAGGCAGAAACGGAACCCTTCCGGAAGTACACGGCGTGTGTGAGGGGCGCGATCTTGCTACGGTGCGCGTGCTCATGCGGGAGTATGGGGCTTTTTTGGGCATGGACTTGTCTTTCCAGCACTTCGAGGAGGAGCTGTCCGGCCTGCCGGGAAAATACGCTTCCCCCACGGGAGCCCTTTTTCTGGCCAGCGTTCGCACGGCGGCCGGCGGGACCGAACCGGCCGGGTGCGTCGCTGTTCGCCGGATAGACGACACGACGTGCGAAATGAAACGCCTGTTCGTTCGCCCGGAATATCGTGGATTCGGTGTCGGCAGGACGCTTGCCGAACAGGCGGTCGATGCGGGACGTGAGCTGGGCTACCAGCGCATGAGGCTGGACACGCTGGCAACCCTTCGCGGCGCCATTGCCCTTTACAAGGCAATGGGCTTTCGACGGATCGCGCCTTATTATCACAACCCGCTGCCGGGGGCACAGTTCTGGGAAAAGAGGTTCGCTGCTCCCGGGCAGGGTTAGCCGAGGTCGGCCGGTTTCAGGTCCCCCAGGGAAGCCCCCATGGCGTCCTGTGCGGATTTCGGCCCCGGTTTTTGCGGCAGCGGCGTGTCGAGCTGGTACGTGGGATCCGTTTTCTGCCGGCGATAGACGTCTCTCATCTCTTTCCACGAATCCACGACGCTCCGTGGCTGAGGCATGTCGGGGGCTATGACGCGCGCGAGTCGATGGAGATTGTAGCAGGGCACCGCCGCGTACATGTGATGCTCGGTATGGAAGCTCATGTGCCAGTAGATGAAGCGTGAGAATGGATCCAGCTTGATCGTGCGGCAGCAGAGACGGAAATCAGGAACATTGTCGCGGAGGCCCGCGTGCATGGGCAGGCCGGTGAAGTACGACCACCAGGTGGCGAGAAACCCGCCGACCGTCACGAGAATGGGGAGCATCCACAGGCGGAACACGATCGCCAGAGCGACGATTGCCGCGTGGAAGATGAGCACGATCCACGCCCAACGCCGCGTCTGGGCGCGCGCGGCTTGATCCTCCGGGGGATAGAGGGCCTCAGCCCATTCCGTGGTGAACTTCCCGAGGAACGCGAGACGAGCCGTCGCGCGGATGGTCGCCCAAAGGGCGGGAATGTTGAGCGTGAATTGAAGAAACAACCGCAGGGGGTGGAGCGAAGGAGTCTGCGGGAGCACGACCTCGCGATCACCCCGGGGATGGAGCGTGTACAGGTGGTGGAAGGTATGGCTGCGCTTGTAATAGTGAAAGTTCACCCACCCGAGAAGACTGAAAAATCGGAGGAAAAAACCGTTCACGCCCTTTGTCTTGAAAACGGTGCCGTGGGAAAACTCATGGGTGACGAGACCCGGATTGAACGAACAGATCGTTCCATACACGAACAGACCGACGGCGAAGGCGATCCAGTCCCCATGGACGAAGAAGACCCATGCCGCGCCGCCGATGACAACCAAGAGGGCAAGGTACCCGGCCGTCTGGAGAAAGCCGCGCGCGTCGCTGCGCTGCGTCAGGCTCTTCAGCGTCTCCTTGGGTATCGGGCAGCGGTACCAATCCACCGTGAACGTTTCGCGGACCTTGTGCAGCGGCTCGTGCTCCATCGCCATATCCCCCCCGATCATTCGAAACGTGGAATGAGCCATTATAGGCCCCCGCGTATGAGCCGGCAACAAAAAAAGGAAATCGCCGTTACTGGTTGACGTGAACCACCTTGGACGGCGGGAAGCCGTTGAAATAAGTCGCCGATGCGTGGCTGTACGCCCCGATCAGGTCGCTGTAGACCAGATCCCCGCGGTGGAGTGTCGGAAGATTTTCCGCCGCTGATATGACGTCCAGAGCGTCACAGGTAGGACCGAAAACGGCGCTGATTTGCGTGGCTCCCCTCTTGAACGCTTTCACCGGGTAGCGGCAGTGATCGAAGATGATGCCCGAGTAGGTGTGATAGACGCCGTCGTTGATGTAATAGCACTTCTTGCCGTCCCGTACCGCCGTACCGATCACCTCGGAGATGGCGTAGCCTGAGCTTGCTACCAGAAATCTGCCCGGCTCGGCGATGATCTCGATGTTTTTGGGAAAAAGACGATCGAGCTCGGAATTGATGATTTTGGCCAGCTCCGGGAAGGGTTTCACCGTCGGGTCGTACGGGACGGGAAACCCTCCGCCGATATCCACCAAATTCATCTTTGTGTAGCCGCGCGATCGCGCTTCCTCGAAGACATCGGCGCACAAGTCGAGGGCCTGAACGTAGTTCTCGAAGTTGGTGGTCTGGCTGCCCACGTGAAAGCTGATCCCTTCGACGACCAGGCCCGCTCGATCGGCTTCCAGGATCAAGTCCACGGCCTCACCCGGGGAAGCTCCGAACTTGGACGAAAGCTCCACCATCGCCCCCGTGTTCGATACCCGCAACCGCAATGCAAGCCCCGCATGAGGCGCATGCTCCTTGATCTTCTGGATCTCGTCGCTGTTGTCGAACGTCACCAACGGCTTGTACGGATCGAGCTCGGCGAGGGTCGCCGGAGTCTTGGTAGGATTGGCGTAGATGATCTTGTCCCAGATCCAATCCTGCCGCTCCTTTGCCGGCATGTCCTTGATGTTTTCATGGACGATCTTGAATTCCGGAAAGGAGGCCACATCGAAGCTCGACCCTTCCTGGAAAAGCGTGCGTACAATGGCGGGGTCCGGGTTTGCCTTGACGGCGAAGTACGCCTGCACACGGGGGAGATTCTTACGAAATGCCCGATAGCTCTTTCGGATCTCATCGTGATCGATGACGAACAGGGGTGTTCCATGCTCTTGAGCGAGCTTCTGAAGGCGGGTGAGGGATATCATTGGGGTGCTCCCGACAGGAGATTGGATTGAGACACGGCCGTGGTCCGCGCACGGTGACACGAGGGCCGGGCGATCAATCGCCTTCCTTCACGAGGAAGTTCTTGAATTGCCATGGGTCTTTGAAGTCGAAGTCGGGGTTGTTGTACCCCTCGAACGCATTGGGGAGATCCATCAGCGGCGTCCAGTTCGAAGGAGTCGAAATGAACGTACCGAGATAGGGGCGCGCGATAGCGAGCACGAAATCATGCGGGAGATCGTCCGGCACCACGACGCCCCGCCGCGGATTGTGGACCATCCATTCCACCGCGGCCGCCACGGAGATGGCCACCTGCATGGTGGTGGCGTTCTGATGCGGAACGAGCCGCCGCGACTCCTCGATGCTCAAATCGCTGCCGATCCACCAGGAGGTGAACGGGTGCCCCATGAGGAGGGCTCCCAGCGCGTCGCTGCCGGCCGTTATCTCGTCGGTCATGATGCGTTGTCGGGATTGAAGGCGGTAATTATTTCCGCGCAGCTCCGTCAGGGAGGCAATCGCGCTGTCGCACGGGCAGTAGGCGTAGTGGACGGTGGGACGGTACATCGGCTTCCCGCGCTCTTCCACCGTGAGCCGCTCCGAGATGGAAAACGCTTCACCGTGACGGATCACCATGCCGTGAATGGGGCCCGAAGGCACCCACGATCGCACCCAAGTGTTCATTCCCATGCGCGCCAGGCATATCTGATTGCGGGGGCCGCTGGTATGCCGATATGCGAAAGGCGGGAGCCACCGTTCATGCGTGCCCCATCCCATCTCCGCCGTGGTCGTGCCCTCTTCGTGAAAGCCCTCGATGCTCCAGGTATTCACGAACTCGTCCACGGCCTTGGGAAGGTTGGTGACCTGGGTGTCCCGTTCGCTGCAGTGGATGACGCGGACGCCGAGGTCCCGAGCCATGAGATTGAAGCTGCGATCCTTGAGGTGTTGCGTGAGGATCTCCGCCGAACGTGAGGCCACTTTCTTTTCGGCGATTGCGGCGTTGGCGATGTCGATCAACCCTTGCTTGGTGAAATGAGATATGAGCCCCGGGTTGGCCCCGTGCTCTATCACGGCCGTCGGTCCCGGCTCCGACCATCCCTGCGTTTTGACGCGCAGCTTCATATAGCGCGCGTAGAGCGTTTTGCGCGAGGGATGCACCTTGCCGATGGAAGCGTAGGGGTCCCATATCTCGGTGGAGGTGTTGACGTAGAGGACTCCGTGATCGTGACACCACTGAAGGATCTCCCCGGCATCTATGTTCCATGCCAGGTCGACGATGAGATCCCCCGCCGAGACGTACGTTCCGAGAAGCGACGCGAGGTTCTCCGGGGTCACGCGGTTACGAACGAATGTCGCTCCCCGTGCGGTCCATTCGCTCAATCGGGGCGCGCGGTCTTCGAAATCAAGGATGGTGAGACGTTTCGGATCAGCGTCGATATGACTAAAAAGCACGGGCAGAGTGCACTCCGCGACCGCGCCGCATCCGAGGAAAAGAATCCTGTTGGCAAAATGCGTCATGATGCGCGGTTGCCCTCCGCGAGGCAGTGACTCATCGGCATCATCCTCTTTCCCGGTCGCACTATACGAACATTGGTCCCACTTGGCAATACGCCGGCCTCTTTGAGTGTGTTTTTTTTAGACAAAAGGCCTATTTCTTCAGCGCGCTGTGGATAGCAGCGTCATGAATCGCGGATGGAGTTTGTCTTGACAGCACGGAATCCGTTGCTATCATGATGGACCGTTCTCGGCGATTCCCTGGCAGCATCACCAACCCGTACGGAGGCATCAATCGTGGAAGACTCGAAAACCCCATTCGCCCTGTTCTTTGGAAACCGTGGATTCTTTCCCGCTTCTATAATAGCGGAGGCCCGGGAGGAATTGCCCCGCGTGCTTTCAGCCCTCGGGCACAAGAGCATCGTCCTGGACGCCGGCGCGACGCGGCACGGCGCCGTTGAGACTCCGCTGGAAGGGGAGAAGTTCGCCAATTTCCTGCGGGAGAATCGGGGGAAGTTCGGTGGTGTCGTGCTGAGCCTGCCGAATTTCGGCGACGAGACGGGCGCCGTGGCGGCGTTGAAAGAGTGCGGGGTGCCCATATTCGTACAGGCGTACCCTGATGAGCTTGCCCGCATGGCACCCGAGGTCCGTCGCGACTCGTTTTGCGGCAAGATCTCCGTCATGGATGTCTTTCGTCAGTACGGAGTGAAGTTCACGGCGCTCGCCCCTCATGTGGTGTCACCCTCGGACACACGATTCGCCGAGAATCTCCGCTACTTCAACAGCGTCTGCCGGGTAGCGAATGGCCTCAAGGGATCGGTGATCGGGGCCATCGGGGCGCGCACGACCCCCTTCAAGACAGTGCGAATAGACGAGGTCACACTCCAGCGTCATGGCATCACGGTTGAAACAATCGACCTGTCCGAGGTCATCAAGCGCGTGGGGTCCGTTCAGCCCGCGAGCGAGGCATACGAGCGTAAAGCGGGAACGCTGAGAAGCTATACTTCCTGGGTCGGAACCCCTGAACAGGCCTTCGAGCGTATCGTGCGGCTGGGCGTCGTCCTCGACCAGATCGTGGCCGAGTATCGACTCGACGCGCTGGCGCTTCGCTGCTGGATAGAGCTCCAGTCCCAGCTCGGCATTTCTCCGTGCGTGCTCTTGGGCGAAATGAACGATCGTGGAATCCCCGCGGCGTGCGAGGTGGACATCGGCAGCGCCCTCACAATGCGCGCCATTTCCCTTGCGTCGGGCAAGCCGGCGGCGTGCCTGGACTGGAACAACAACTACGCGGATGACCCCGACAAATGTATTCTTTTCCACTGCGGTCCCGTGCCACGCGAGCTCATGGAAGGTCCCGGGCACATCACCGACCACGCGATCCTCGCCACTACGGTGGGCAAGGGATGCGGCTATGGCTGCAACGTGGGACGCATGAAGGCAGGCGACGTCACCTTCGGCAGCGCCCTCACCGAGGACGGGAAGCTGCGCTTCTATTTCGGACAGGGGCGTTTTACTACGGAGAAGATCCCCCAGGATTTCTTCGGGTGCGGCGGTGTCGCCGACATTCCGGGCCTCCAGGATGTTCTTCTCTTCATCGGGAAGAACGGGCATCGCCACCACGTGAGTGTCACACCCAGCTCCGTCATGCTGCCCGTGCGGGAAGCGCTCGAGAACTACCTCGGCTGCGAAGTGGATCTGCCGCAAGGGCTCGGGGCCTGACGTGAGCCTCCTCGGCATCGACGTGGGCACGAGCGGCTGCAAAGCGGTCGTGTTTACTGAGGATGGCGCTCCGCTATCCAGCGCGTACGACGATTCGATTCACTGGAGCAGGGGGTCGAGGCGATGGTGAGATTCGGCGAGCGATTCGACCCGGATCCCCCGAGCGTGAAGCGTTGCAGGGAGAGAAACCTCACGTACAGCGCACTGTGGCAGCGTTTGAAAAGGGGGATTCAAGCATGAAGGTGCTCCTCGGCGTGAAAAGCGATCCCATTGAGTGCCGGTATTCGTTTGACTGGCTCTTCGGCCTCATGCGCGAGCACGGAATCCAGCGCCTCCAGTACGGAAGCTCACAGGCTGCCCTTCTCGCCGATGACGAGTATTTCACATCCTTGAGGCGGCAGGCGGAACGGCACGGGGTCATGATAACGAGCCTCTTCAGCGCCGCGCGCGAGTTCGGAGGCTTTGCAAGTGGCGATCCCTACCTGCAGGCGGCAACCCGCAAGCTCTGGGAGCGGCTCATACGGGTGGCTTCGCTGCTGGGCGCCCAGTCCGCGGGAACCAATGCCACCCTCGCCTACCGGGACAAGCCACATTTGAAAGAGGAAGGCATCCTCCAGTTCTTCGCGAATGCGAAGGAGCTCATGGGCGTTGCCCGCAAGGCAGGCCTTCAGGCCCTCACAACGGAACCCATGTCGTGCTCCTGGGAGTTCCCCTCGACACCCGAGGAGATCGATCGTTTCGTCGAGCAGCTCGTGCCTTTCCATCGCGATCACGGCGACACGACGGTTCCGGCCCTTTTCTGCGGGGACATCTCCCATGGTCTGGCCGATGAGCACCGGACGGTACTCCACGATAACTGGGTGCTTTTCGAATCGGAGATACCCTGGATGTGGGAGTTCCACTTCAAGAATACCGACGCCATTTTCAACGCGACATTCGGATTCGGTCATGAAGAAAGGGAACGCGGCATCATCGACTTGCAGCGGTTGAAGACCATCTTGGAGCGCAACGCACATCGGTTTCCGCGTTCAGAGGAGACAGTCGGCTACCTGGAGATTCCCGGGCCCAAGGTTGGGCGCGACTATACGGATGGTCAGCTCGAGCGGATGCTGGCTGACAGTCTCGATGCGCTGCGAGAGGTCTTCGCGTAATCTGATCACCTCTTTTCTTCAATGAGCGTTGCCTCTATCCTTTCTTCATGAAACATTTAGCCCTGCTGGCGACCACGGCGGTGCTTCTCATGATGTCCGGATGCGCGACTCAAGTCGGTTATCTTGCCAAGCAAGGCAGGTATTTGTTCCGCGACGGCACGGGCACGCGGGACGTCAAGACACTGATCGCGGATCCAGCGACTCCCGAGGACACACGTCAGTTTCTCAAGCGCGTAGGGGACATCAAGGCCTTTGCGGTCGGGACGATCGGCCTGAAGGACAATGCGAACTACACCCGGTACAAGGAGCTGGGGCGGGATCATCTCGTGGACGTGGTGCAGGCCTGCGATGCAGCTTCCTTTTCAGTATACCTGTGGAGCTACCCATTTTTAGGGAAACTTCCCTACAAAGGATTCTATGAGAAAGCCGACGCGGACGCTGAGGCCGCGCGGCTGAAGGCGGAAGGGTACGACACCCTGATCCGCCCCGTCGATGCATTCTCCACCCTCGGATTCACGAAAGATCCCCTGTACTCCTTCATGAAAAAGTATTCCACGTTCCAGATCGCGTCGCTGGTCATTCACGAACAGACCCATGCGACGCTGTTCATCAAGGGCCAACCGGACTTCAACGAGGAGCTGGCCACATTCGTGGGCGATGAGGGTGCCTTCGAATGGTTGCGCCTCCGATTCGGAGCGGACTCGCGCGAGTATCGCGACGCGATGGGGGAAAACACCGACGCGGGCACCTTCATGCGGCAGCTCGCCGATCTTTCCACCCAGCTCCAGGATGTCTATGCGACCACCCTCTCGAGGGAGGAAAAGATAGCGCGCAAGGCCGTCCTCATTGCCTCGTTTCAAGAGCGCTTTGCCGCTCAGGCAGCGACCCTGTTTCAGACCGAGACCTATCGATCTCTGGGAAAAATCACCGTCAACAACGCGGTTCTCTCACTGTACCGATTGTACTCGAACGACGTTCCCCTCCTGCGCATGTATTGGGACCGTCGTTGCGGCGGGGATCTGCGACGATTCATGGAAGCCGCACGAGCTTTTGCGAAAAAAGGCGATGTGAAGACCCAGATGCGGGCGGAATTGGGGCTTGACAAGGCGCCGCCGTAAGGCTAATTAATAACAGATCGTGTTATTAATTACAGTTGGAGGGGTCTATGTCAACTTTCAAGCGCAAGTACTCACTGGAGCCGCGGCCCGTCGAGCGCGTGGAGACCGAGCACCGAAGGATCGTGACGCGTTTGCCCGTGCCAGAATCGCTGCCCATCTTCGAGCGCCTCGAGCGATTCGAGCCCTCCTCCATGCAAGGCCAACCGCCCATCATCATCGACAGAGCCGAGGGATGGCACGTTTACGACCGCTGGGGAAACATGTGGCTGGATTGGTCCTCGGGGGTCTTGATTTCCAATATCGGCAATTCCGCCCCGGTGATCGTGGATGCCCTCAGGGAAATGCTCGATCGGCCTTTGCTCAGCACCTACGTCTTCGCCCACGAGAAAAGGGCGGAGCTGGCCGAGTTGCTCGTCGGCATGGCACCGTCGCCGGGCTACAAGGCTTTTCTGCTCTCTACGGGGTCGGAGGCGACTGAAAACTGTATCAAGCTGGCCAAGACGTACGGCCTTCAGAAGTACGGTCCCGAGCGGCGCTATTTCGTGAGCTTTCAGAACGCCTTCCATGGTCGAACCATGGGCTCGCAGCTCGCCGGTGGCAACGCGAACCAGAAGAAGTGGATGGGGAGGCTCGACGACAGCTTCGTACAGGTTCCCTTTCCCGACGGGTATAAGAACCCCGACACCCGATTCGCGCTTTTCCTCGAGACTCTGGAGAAGAAGGGCATTTCTCCACGCCAGATCTGCGGTGTCATGTCGGAGAGCTTCCAGGGCGCCGGACCGGATTTCATGCCCGTTGACTATGCGCGCAGCCTCGAAGCATGGTGCCGCGAAAATGACATTCTCCTCATCATGGACGAGGTGCAGGCGGGATTCGGCCGCACCGGTATGTGGTTCGCATTCCAAAACTACGGAATCACCCCTGATCTCATCTGCTGTGGAAAGGGCATCTCGAGCTCACTCGCCCTTTCAGCCGTGATCGGCCGCACGGACGTCATGGAGCTTTATCCGCCCGGGTCCATGACATCGACTCATTCCGGTTCACCGCTGCCCGTCGCGGCCGCGGTGGCGAATATCCGGGAGCTGAAAAAGGGCGCCTATCTGCAAAACGCCCTTGCTCTCGATCCCGTCCTTCGCGACGGATTGCTCCAGCTTCAAGCCAGGCACCCCGGTGAGGCCGGGTGCGTTCATAGCAAGGGTCTCGTGGCGGGCATCCAGATTGTAAAGACGGGCACCCGCGAGCCGGACCCTGAGGCAGCCTTGGCCATCAACGTGGCTTGCTTCCACCGGGGGCTCCTCATGTTCGCCCCGGTGGGTGTTGCCGGCGAATGCATCAAAATCGCGCCGGCGCTGGACATTTCTCGCGACGCCCTCGCTGAAGGGCTTGCGGTGCTGGGCGAGGCCATGGGGGAGGCTCTGGAATGATCTCGCCGTTGCTCTCACGGATCGATCAGATCCACGAGGGCGCGCGGCATCGCGTGAAGGATGTGGAAAAAGCCCTCCTCTATCGAGAGATATGCGCCGGCGCACGTTCCACGCGCCTCGCGCTCGCACGACGTCTGGCAATGCGTCCCTCCTCCGTATCCGCGGCAGTCCAGGAGCTTGTCGATGACGGCCTCGTGCACGAGAAGCCGACTCGCGCGAAAGGCAAGACGGGCCGCCCGCAATCTCTCCTCACCGCGCGCGCGGATCGATTCGTGGCCGCTACCGTCTACGTGGATTCACGCGAGCTCAAGGGCGTTCTCGTGACACTCCAGGAAGAGATTCTCGCGGAGGCGGTACGAACTCTCTCGGAGGTGGCCGGCAACACAGAATTGGCGGTGGCGATCCTCGATCTGCTTGCCGAGCTCGCGCACGCGGTGCCTGTGGGCTGCGAGCTTGTCGGAGCCTGCCTCGCCCTGGTGGGAACGGTGAATGTCCGCACGGGAATGTGGGTGAGCGCCGCCCGGTGGCCCAACCTGCGCGATCTTGAAATCGCGCGCATCACCGCCCGCGTGAGCTTTCCCGTCATCCTGCGCCGCACCAACGACGCTGAGCTCGACTATTATCTGGACTGCACTCCCGCCGCGCGGGGCGGCACCACCCTTCTTCTCCATTGGGGATTCGGCATCGGGTCGGCCGTGGCATTTCGCGGCATGCCCCTTACCTCGACCATCGGGCGATTCGGCGAAATAGGCCACGTGCGTTTCGAACGGGGAAACGATGTCCCCTGCCTTTGCGGAAGAACCGGGTGTTTGGAAACCGTGGCGGCGCTCTGGGCGCTCGTTCCCATCATCCGCCAAAATCTTGGTCATGGCATTCCCGAAGACGAAAAGGAGCTCGCGCCGGTCCTCGCGGAGGCGAGAATCCTCGCGCTTCCCGAAGTCGAGCGTGCCCTGTGCGCCATACAAGAAGCCCTCCTCACGCTCTCCATGATTTTCTATCCCGACACGATCCTCTTCAGCGGGCCTTTCACCGAAAATCCTGTCGTGTTTCACCGGATCGGTGAGGCGTTGCGCTCCGCGCTGCCGGCCTACGCGCGGAATGCGGTATCTCTCTCCGTCATTCCCTGCGGAATGCCCGGCTGCCGTCGAGGAGGGGTGAATCCCCTTTTTCGCGGAGCACTGGCACTCGCTCTCAGGAGGAAAACATGAGCGCGGCATTCAAGACATTGCTCGTCGGCGGCGGAATGATCACCGCCGATCTGGTGCTTCCCTCCCTCTACCATCTCCAGCGACGCGGGCTGGTGGGGGAGATCACGATTTGCGCGCTGAGCTCGGGGCCGCTGCGGACCCTTGCCGAGAACACCGAGCTCAAAGAAGCATTTCCGCAGGGCACATTCATCGCCCGGCCAACGCTGGACACGCCTCCCGAGAAAGACCACCCCGATCTCTTCCAGAGCCTCATCGCCGCAATGCCACCCCGACAGCTCGTCGTCGTAGCGGTTCCCGACCAGATGCACTACGCGGTGGTGATGCAGGCCCTGCGGGGCAACCAACACATCCTCTGCGTGAAGCCGCTCGTACTGCGGCACGAGCAAGCGGTTGAAATCGAAAGGGAATCGCAGGCCCGCGGTTTGTTCGTCGGCGTGGAATACCACAAGAGATTCGATCGCCGCTCCCTTGTCGCCCGCCGCGACTATCGCCTGGGGAGATTCGGTGAGATGGTCATGGGTGAGGCGAAGCTCATCGAGCCCTACTACTATCGACATTCCAATTTCCAGAATTGGTTTCTCACGGCGAACACGGATCCGTTCACTTACATCGGGTGTCACTACGTGGACCTCGTGTATTTCATCACCGGGCTGCGCCCCACGGAGGTTTCTCTTGCCGGTGTCGCCCGGAAGTTCCCCAATGGCAAGGAGGGCTATCTCTGGTCGAGCGGTCGCGTGCGGTGGGACAACGGAGCTTTGCTGACCGTCACCAACGGTCTCGGATATCCTGATCTCGCCGCGGGCAGCAATGACCAGGGGCTCATCCTTTTCTGCGAGGGGGAGGGCAAGACCGGCATGATCCGCCACGACGATCATTACCGGGGAGTCGCCTATTCATACTTGGATGGTCGGGGACCGGGCGGATCGCATTTCAATTACGTGAGCCCCGATTTCTTCCGTCTCGTTCCCTGGCCGGGGGAGGGGCTCAAACCGATCGGCTACGGCTACGATTCCATAGAAGCTATCGTCGAAACGGCAAGCCGCGTGGAGCAGGCGGGTGATGGCATGGCCGAAACTGATGCCGTCGCGGCACGGCGCGCCGCGGCGCGCGAGATAGATGAAATGGGAATTATCGCGACCCCGGCGAACAGCGGCATCAATGAGCTGGTGGTGGAAGCGGGGCGCCTTTCCATTCTCGCAGACGGACGGCCGGCACGGATCGTCTACGATCCGTCCGGCGCCCATGTGGTGTGAGCGCGCGGCGCCACGATCCTCGGTGAGGACGGCGGGAAGGCTGTCCTACACCTTCAGCTTCAATCCGAAATACGCCTCGGCATTGTTCCAGCAGATGTCGCGCACGATACCACCGACCAAGCCGTAATCGGCGGGGATCTCCCCCTTTTCGATTCCCTCGCCGAGCATCGCGCAAAGGATGCGGCGGAAGTATTCGTGGCGGGGAAAGGAGAGGAAGCTGCGCGAGTCGGTGAGCATGCCGACGAAGCGTGCCAGAAGCCCCATGTCGGACAGGGCCTTCAACTGGTCCTCCATGCCGTGCTTTTGGTCATTGAACCACCAGGCGGGTCCGAACTGTATCTTGCCGCGAACGTTCTCCCCGGGGAAACAGCCGATGATCGCGGCGAGGGCCGCGTTGTCGGCGGGATTGAGACAGAAAAGAATCGTTTTCGGTAGTTTGCCTTTCTCGTCCAAGCGATCGAGGAAGCGCGCCAGCGGGCGTATCAGGGAAAAGTCTCCGATGGTGTCGAAGCCCGTGTTGGGGCCCATGGCGCGCGTGAATCGGTGATTGATGTCTCTCAACGCCCCCATATGCAGCTGCTGCACCCATCCCTTCTCGGCGTCCATCACGGCCAGCTCATGCAGGAGCGCGGACTTGAAGGCACGGGCGTCAGCGGGGCTCGGAGTCGCTCCGGATCGCGCGACCGCAAAGACGCGCGCAACCGTCTCCGGCGGACAGTCGTCGGCGTAAGGTTCTTCGATTCCGTGATCGGAGGCCCGGCATCCCATTGTATGGAAGAAGTCGTGTCTCATCTTGATCGCGGCGAGGAATTGATCGTAGTCACTGATTGTCGACCCTGCCGCGCCGGCCAGCGCGTCCACCCATGCGTTGAACGCGGGCGGAGTGTCGACGCCCAGAGCGGCGTCGGGGCGAAAGGTCGGCACGACCGTGACGGGAAATGTGGCGTCGGCCGCAAGGCGGGCATGATGCTCCAACGAATCCACTGGATCATCGGTCGTGCAGACCACACGGACGCTCATCCGTGTGAGAAGGGAACGAACCCGATAATCATCGCGCGCAAGGAGCCCGTTACAGCGGTCGTAGATCGACTCCGCGGTGGCCGCGGAAAGCAGTGCGGAACCCACGTCGAAGTAGCGCTTCAGCTCCAGATGGGTCCAATGATAAAGAGGATTGCCGATGCAGCTGGGCACGACGGCCGCCCATGCGAGAAACTTCTCCCTGTCGGAGGCATCTCCTGTGATGAGCCTCTCCGGAACCCCGCTAGCGCGCATGGCACGCCATTTGTAGTGGTCCCCGCCCAGCCACGCCTCGGCGAGGCTTCGAAATGAGGTGTTCATGGCGATATCCCGCACGGGAAGATGGCAGTGGAAATCCAGGATGGGCATCCCGCGCGCATAGCCCTCGTAGAGCCGACGCGACGGCCGCGATGGAAGGAGGAAGTTCTCATCCAGAAAGCGAGACATCGGATTCTCCTTTTCCCGTCGCGAAGATATCGCGCACGAAGCGGCTCATGGCGATATCGGACACCATATGTTCAGTCGTGTCAAACCTTGCACGGAATGATTCCAATCGCCGTCCAAGATTCTCTCGCCTTACAACCCGCGGGTTGGTATCTTTCGGCAAGGCACAATGATGCAAACACTCACCATTGCGAAGGGCGTTCACTGGGTTGCCGTTCCCGAGGCCGATTTGTTCATTCTCTGCGGTTGTCCCGCCGATAGCGTCAAATTGCTCATGAAGAAGGGACTCATCCTCGGCACGGAAAAAAACGGCGTGGCCTTCGAAACGGGGCCGAATGCCATCCTCTTGAGCGACGTGCCGTCCCAGAACGAATCCTTTTCGAACCTTGCCGAGTTTCCCGTTTTGCAGATGCTCTACCGCCAAGGCATGATAATCCCCGGTCACCCCGGCAACACGGGGCGCAAGCCTCTGCTCATGGGGATCGAAAGCTCCGTAGCGTCGCAGAGCCAGTACATTTTCCGCGGGAATTACGGGCTCGTTTCCCTCGAAGAAATCATGTCCACCGGGATCCCACGCGAGACGGCTGAAGATTTCATGCGCATGAAGCGCTGGTTCGCATTCGGACGCATCAAAGCCACCGAGGAGCTGCTGGAGCCCCGCATCCTCGGAGCAGAGCCGGTTGAGCTGCGCGGAGGGGTTACCGTCCGCCGCACCGGGTTCAACACGTACGAGTTTGCTCATGAAGGGCAAACCGTCTCCGTTGACCTGAATCTCGGTCCTGGTGAAGCGTATCCTTCCTCCTATTCCCTGGGTTTCCACAAGACGCGGCGAGAATACTTTTCCATCGTCCATATCGGAGAAGGGGACGGATGGGACACGGAAAAGCCCTGCATGGGAAGCATCATCATGTTTCAGGGCAGGATCTATCTCATTGATGCGGGTCCCAATATCGAAAAGTCGCTCACCGCCGTCGGCATCAACGTGAATGAGATAGAAGGCATTTTCCATTCCCATTCTCACGACGACCATTTTGCCGGCCTCACCTCACTCGTGCGCGCCGATCACCGGATCAAGTACTTTGCCACGGCGCCGGTACGCGCCTCCGTCGCGAAAAAACTCTCCGCCCTCATGAGCATGGACGAGGCGATGTTCCCTCGCTACTTCGAGGTGCATGACCTCACGCCCGGACGATGGAACGACGTGAACGGTCTTCAGGTGCGTCCCATCATGTCCGCGCATCCCGTGGAAACGAACGTGTTCTTTTTCCGCGCCCTCTGGGACGGCGGCTACAAAACGTACGGCCATCTTGCCGACATCACCACCCGGGAGGTGTTGCGGAAGATGACCTCCGCCGATCCCGATGCACCGGGGGTGTCCGCCGCCTTTGCCGAGACGCTCATGAAGGAGCTGTCTGCCCCGGTGGATCTCAAAAAGATCGACGCCGGCGGCGAGCCGATTCACGGAGCAGCCGCTGATTTCCGTAACGACGCCTCGGGTCGACTGATCTTCAGTCATCGGGGCGGCGAGCTGTCCGATGCGCAAAAGGAGATCGGATCGAACGCCGTTTTCGGGCGGGAGGACGTGCTCATCCCCGCGAACGTGGACTACGTCGCGCAATCGGCATTTCGCTATTTGCGGGCCTATTTCCCCGAAGTGCCGCCCCATTCGGTGAGAATGCTGGCCAATTGCCCCATCATCACCTTCAACGCCGGCTCCATCATGATCAAAAAGGGCGAGCGGCATCGCTTCCTTTATCTCGTGCTTCAGGGCGTGGGGGAGATGATCGACACGCAGTCCAACACGCGCCGATCCCTCTCCAGCGGGGCGATCGTCGGGGAGCTGTTCGCCTTCCGCGACGAGCCCTCGCAATGGACGGTGCGCGCGGAAAGCTACCTCACGGCAGTCAAGATCCCCGAGGCCCTCTATCTCTCCTTCGTCCGATACAATGCGCTGGAAGAGACGACCTTGCGCGTGCTGGACAATCGATGGTTCCTGCACTCGACGTGGCTTTTCGGCGACATGATCGGCTTTCCCGTCGAACAAGGTCTCGCCGCCTCAATGGAGGCCACCCACCTGGCACGCGGGCGTGTGCTCGAGCCCAACGAAGCCCACCGCCTTTTCCTCGTTGCGCGCGGTCGCTGCCGTCTCGCGCGCGACGGTACCGTTGGGGAGACGGTGGAATCGGGCGGCTTCTTCGGCGAAGAACAGGTGTTGTACGGCACGCGCATCTTTACGGTGCGCGCGGAGGAAGACACGGATCTGTTCACAATCCCCGCTTCCCTCGTTGCCAATATCCCCATCGTCCAATGGAAGCTCCTTCAAAGCAACGAAAAGCGGATGAGGAACACCGCACCTCGGCAGCGCGGGTAGCCCTGCAGATCAATAGCCGGCGCGCGTGATGTTTTCCGCCACGAATCGGGCCGAAGTCACCAGGCGTTCCTCCTCGTCGGGTGGAAGCTTGAAGTCCAACACCTGCACGACCCCGCCGCGCCCTATGATGGTCGGGAAGCTGAATGCGGTCTTTGCAATGCCATTGAAGCCCTGCCGCACCGTGGAGACGGGGAGGATGCGTCGTTCATCGCGACAGATGGACTCGACTATGACCGAGGCGGCCTGGCCTATGGCGTAGCACGTGGAGCCTTTTGCTTCGATGATTTTGTACGCGGTGCGACGGATCTCCTCGGCGGTGTTCGCCTTGAAGTCTTCTATGGCAATGCAGCTGCCGCACACCGGACAGAAGTCATCGAAATGGATGCCACCGATCGTAAGAAGGGACCACGCGGGAAACGAGGTGTCCCCATGCTCGCCCAGGACGTAACCATGGATATTCTGCGGGTTCACATGACAATGCCGGGCGACGTACTCGCGAAGACGACCGGAATCCAGCGTTGTGCCCGACCCGATGACGCGCGTTGCGGGGAATCCGCTTTCCGCGAACGTAACCCACGTGAGAACGTCCACGGGATTCGTGATGACCAGGAAGATGCCGTCGAACCCAGCCTCCAGAGTCGCCTGAACGATGCTCTTCATGATTGCCACATTGCGCTCCAGGAGGTCCACCCTCGTCTCACCCGGCCGTTGGCGCGCCCCCGCGGTGACGATCACGATGCCGGCGTCTCGGCAGCCCTCGTATCCGGTGGCTTCCATCTTCACGGGACGCCCGAGCGATGCTCCCTGACTGATGTCGAGGATTTCCGCCTCCGCCTTGTCTTTGTTCGAATCGATCAGAGCTATTTCGGTGACGGCCCCTTTCAGGGAAAGATTATAGGCCAGTGTGGAACCGACGGATCCTGCTCCTATGATCGCAACCTTGCTCGTCTTCGAGTCCATGAGCCTCCCCCCTTCGCTTGGGAAATATACATAGGGAGTGGCAAAAAGGCGCCCGTGATTGTCGCCACCGGTACCCTCTTGACCCTTTGGACAACCACGGACATCATGCCCGTGTTGTCCGAGTTTGACAAAAAACCGGAGAGCTGATTCCATGCAAATCGACGTCAAAGAAGCGGCACATGTCCTGAACGTCTCGGAAAAGACCATTTATCGGTGGATCAAGAAGGGCGATCTCCCGACGTATAGGATAAACGACCTCTACAGGTTCAATCGCGCCGAGTTGCTCGAATGGGCGACGGCGCGCCATATCGGCGTCTCACCCTCGATCTTTGCCGATGAGAAGGCCGATGAAGAAGCTCTCACGGGGCTGGAGGACGCGATACGCGCCGGCGGAATCCACTATCGCGTCGCGGGCAAGACGAAGAACGAAGTACTCGCAGCGATTGTCGATCTCATGCGTCTGCCGGATGAAGTGGATCGAGAGTTCCTCTGCAGTGTACTCATAGCACGGGAATCATTGGGCTCAACGGGCTTCGGAGATGGTGTGGCCATCCCGCACGTGCGCAACCCTATTGTCCTGCACATCCCCCGTCCCATGATCACACTTTGTTTCCTGGAGAACCCCGTGGAGTTCGGCGCCATCGACGGGAAACCGGTTTCGGCGCTTTTCACGATGGTCAGCCGCACCGTTCGGGCTCATCTCCACTTACTCTCGCGCCTTACCTTCGGCCTGCGGTTGCCCCAATTGCATGACGCGGTGAAGAGCCAGGCTTCCCGCGAAACGCTTCTGGCCGCGGCGCGCGCGGTGGATCTGGCCGCGAGCCCGGCGCAGGAAGAGACGATCGAATGATGGCGATCTCCCTCCTTCCCCTGGCGCTTCTCTGCGTCGTGGGCACCGTCTCTCTTCTTTGCGGCAGGGCGTCCCGTTTGGCTCATTCCATTGGGTCTCTGGGTGCCGCCGTTTCTTGCCTTCTCGGTTTGGCGGTTGTGATTCTCCAGTTGTTCGGCGGCACACCCCAGCTGCTTTCGGTGCCCTGGAACGGGAGCTTAGGCGCATCCTTCAGCGTCGGGTTCGACACCCTGACAGGGATTTTTCTCCTCCCCCTGTATCTCCTCGGCGGTCTGTGCGCTCTTTTCGGTTGGGGCTACCTGGCCCATTCGGAATCGACGACCAGCAGGGGAGCGCACTGGTTTTTCTATTGTCTGCTCATCGTAAGCATGGCAATGGTCATGCTCGCCCGAAACGCGGTTCTCTTCCTTGTCGTGTGGGAAACGATGTCCCTCTCATCGTGGATGCTCGTGACTTTTGAGCATGATCGGCCGGAAGTCCGTCGCGCCGGCATCACGTATTTGATCGCCACCCAGATCGGGACCGCATTCCTGCTCGTGCTTTTTCTGTTGCTGGGCGCGGCCAGCAACCAACCGGTGATGGGCGGCTCACTCGACGCCGCGTTGGACTTTTCGCGATTCGGTGGGCTGGCCGCGCCAGCCACGGGTGTCGTCTTCCTGTTGGCCCTGGTCGGATTCGGAACGAAAGCCGGCATCGTCCCCCTCCATGTCTGGCTTCCCGAGGCTCATCCCGCCGCCCCTTCGCATGTCAGCGCGCTCATGAGCGGGGTCATGATCAAGACCGGCATCTATGGGCTGCTGCGCGTGCTCACGATCCTCGGCGCGCCGCCGGCGTGGTGGGGCTGGACAATTGTGGCAGTCGGCGTGAGCTCGGGAGTGATCGGCGTCCTCTTCGCCCTGGCGCAACACGACATCAAAAGGCTGCTTGCCTACCACAGCGTTGAAAACATCGGAATCATCTGTATCGGTATCGGAATCGGCATGCTCGGTCTGAGCTACGGCTCCCCTCTCGTGGCCGTTCTCGGCTTCGCGGGCGGGATCCTCCATGTGCTCAATCACGCCCTTTTCAAGGGACTCTTGTTCCTCGGTGCCGGCGCGGTGGCGAGCTCGACCGGTACACGCGAAATGGATCGGCTTGGGGGGCTTCTGCGCCGCATGCCGCTCACGGGCACCGCCTTCCTCGTTGCCTCCGTCGCAATCTGCGGCCTGCCCCCGCTGAATGGATTCCTCAGCGAGTTTCTGATTTTCTCCGGCGCGTTCCATGCAGTGGCCAATCCGCTGGTTGCCTCGGGTGTGGCCGGCGCGCTGTGCGGGGTGGCAATGGCCTTCATCAGCGGTCTGGCCGCGGCATGTTTCGCGAAGGCCTTCGGCATCGTCTTTCTCGGCGAGCCGCGCTCTGAGCGGGCCGCGGGAGCCCGCGAGCAAGGGATTGCGCTCCTCATTCCCATGCTTCTTCTGGCAGCGATTTGCGTCGTGGTCGGACTGCTCGCCGCACCGGTCGTTCGTGTTCTGTGGGGCGCGGCGGCGAGCATCGCGGGGATTGATCCGACCGTCACGGTCGGGCTCCTGACGCCCGTCTCCGGCGTCCTCGGGAAGCTCTCGGCGGTCGCCTCCGCTGTCATTGGGATTACAGCGGCACTTGCATTCGCTCGCTATCTGCTTTTGAGGCGAAGAACGCGCGTTCAGACCGGAACCTGGGATTGCGGCTACGTGAACCCTACCGCGCGGATGCAGTACACATCGTCGTCCTTCGCGCAGCCTCTGGTCGGGATGTTCAGCGTTCTTCTGTCGCCTCATCGACGTACTCCCAAGCTCGACACACCATTTCCGGCGGAAGGGAGTTTCTCCACGGACACCCCCGATGCCTTTTCACGGCGCATATTCGTCCCGGGAATACGCTGGTTTGCGGGACTCTTGTCGCGCCTGCGATGGCTTCAGCACGGCCGACTCCAGCTCTACGTCCTGTATATCGCCGTCACCGTGGTGATCCTCTTTGTTTGGAGGTTCGCCTGATCCATGAGTGAACAAGGAACCGCAGCCTTGCAGATATGTCTTGGGCTCGTCCTGGCTCCCCTTTTGCCGGGAGTCATCAATCGGGTAAAAGCTCTTTTCGCCGGCAGGCGGGGGCCGCCACTCTTACAGTCCTATTACGATCTGGCGAAGCTGCTTTCCAAATCGTCGGTAACGAGTCGAACCACGACATGGATATTTCGCGCAGGACCCTTGGTCGGTCTCTCCACCGCGCTTGTCGCCCTCTCGATGCTGCCATGGGGTGGGGGGAGAGCGCTCGCGTCTTTCGAAGGTGATTTCATCCTCTTTGTCGGCCTCCTTGGAGTGGGAAGGTTCTTCACGATTCTCGCCGCCCTCGATACCGGCTCCGCATTCGAAGGCATGGGCGCCAGCAGGGAGGCATGGTTTTCCGCCCTTACAGAGCCCGCGCTGCTGCTGGCCCTCATAGCCCTGGCACGGGTGACCGGTGAGCTCTCACTTTCCGGTGTTCTTGCGGGTCTGGGGATCGGAAGTCTTGGCGGTCCCGCGGTCTTTCTGGCGGCCGCAGCCGCGTTCCTGGTTTTTTTGGCCGAAAACGCGCGCATGCCGGTTGACGACCCGACCACGCACTTGGAGCTCACGATGATCCATGAAGTCATGGTCCTGGACCATAGCGGGGTGGATTTCGCCGCCATCACGTACGGTGCGAGCGTGAAGCTTTGGGTGCTGGGGGGATTCTTCGCGGCGATGCTCGTCCCGAAGAGCGGTCTCTGGTGGTTCGACCTCCTCGCGGGCCTCGCATCGCTCTTCGGTGTGGCACTCGTGACCGGCGTCGTCGAATCCATCATGGCGCGCGTCCGCCTCGCGCGGGTACCTCAGCTCCTGGTTGCCGGCATCGCGATGGCGGCACTCGGGTTGGTTCTGACCTTGGTGAGATGAGGGAATGACCATGTGGGCTTCCGGTTTTCTCGTCGTGTTCATGCTCACCAGTCTCTGGCTCCTCGGATCCAGTCGTCTCATGTCCTGCATCGCCGTGGTCGCCGCGCAGGGCGTGCTTCTGGGTCTTCTTCCCATTGTGGAAGGCCTGGACGTTCCCGTGGGCCGGATGATCCTGCAGGCGGTCATTGGCGTGGGGCTCAAAGGGATCGTGTTTCCGCTCCTGCTGATGCGCGCGGTGCGTTCGGTGGACGTGCGGCGCGAAGTGCAGCCCTTTGTCGGGTATTCGGTCTCGCTCCTCACCGGCGTGGCGCTCCTTGCGTTGTCGCTTTTCATCGGGCCGCGTCTCACGATTTCCGGTCATATGACCCCGGCACTGCTCGTCCCGGCCGCGCTGTTTACCGCAGCTACGGGCCTTTTCATCATCGTGGGGCGACGCTCCGCCATCGTCCAGGCTTTGGGGTATCTGGCGATGGAGAACGGCATTGCCGCCTTCGGTATGGCCTTGGCGGAAAAGGAGCCGCTCCTTGTGGAAATGGGCACCTTCCTCGATGCATTCGTGGCCGTCTTCGTCATGGGTATAACGATATTTCACATCAACCGGGAGTTCGACCACATCGATTCGGATAGGCTGTCGAATCTGAAGGATTCCCCATGATGATCGTCATTCTCGTCGCAGAGCCCGCTCTGGCGGCGCTGATTGCCATCCTCATCCGACCCCATCCTCTACGGCGCGCCGTTCTCGTGGCCGCGGCGGTGGTGCATACGGCGCTCGTCGCGTGGCTCTGGATCGACCCCGCACGCTTTCCACCTTTGGGCAACTGGCTCGCGCTGGACAGCCTCGGTGTACTTTTCCTGGGCATCACCAGTCTCCTGTTCCTGTTCGTATCTCTTTCGGCAGCCTCGTTCCTTCGGCGCGAGAACGGTGTGACGCAGTCGGATCCCGATGAAGGTTTCCTTTTCGACAATATCCCCGAGGCCGTGTTCACAGCGTGCCTTCTGGGCTTCCTCTCCATGATGACCCTCGTCACGGTGAGCCAGCACTTCGGTCTTCTCTGGGTTGCCATCGAGGCGACGACGCTCGTAAGCGCGCCGCTCATCCATTTTCACCGCCACCACCGGTCACTCGAGGCGACCTGGAAATACCTTCTCATCTGCTCGGTCGGCATTGCCGTTGCTTTGTTGGGAACCTATTTCCTGGCCGCCGCCGTACCAGCAGGCTCGGGCGGAGTCGATTCGCTCACCTTCGCCGTCCTGAAGGGGCGCGCGGCGCTGCTCGATCCTCGGTGGCTCAAGGCAAGCTTCCTGCTTCTCCTGGCGGGATACGGGACGAAGATGGGTCTCGCACCGCTTCATACATGGCTTCCTGACGCGCACAGCGAGGCGCCTTCCGTCGTATCGGCTCTCCTTTCCGGTGCGCTTCTCAACTGCGCGTTTCTCGCGATTCTCCGGATCCTTTCGATCTGCTCCTCGGCCGGCCTCGGCGACTTCGGCCGTCAGACCCTTGTCGCATTCGGATTGTGCTCCATGGCGGTCGCGGCCGGGCTGATCATCGGCCAGCAGGATTACAAACGGATGCTGGCGTATTCCAGTGTCGAGCATATGGGCATTCTCGCCCTGGGCGTCGGTCTGGGAGGTATCGCGGACTGGGGGGCGCTGCTGCACGCGGTGAATCATTCCCTGTCCAAGGCGGCGCTTTTCCTCCTGGCGGGAAACATCTTGGCGGCGTATGGAACCAAGAGGTACACGCAGGTCACCGGCGTGCTGCGGCGCCTTCCCATTACCGGCGCGCTGTGGGTTGCGGCGCTTTTTGCGATCGTCGGTTCACCGCCGTTCGGACTTTTCACGAGCGAGCTCACAATATTGCGTGCGGCCGTCGAGGCGCGACGCTGGATCATTGTCGCCGCCTATTCGCTCATGTTGAGCGTGGTTTTCGCGGGCATGATCGTCGTGCTTGTCCGCATGGCGCAGGGAACGGTGCGCGCCGGGGCGGCCACAGGCGATTCCGTGCGCGTCCTACCCGACGAGACACAACCCTTCCGCGAACGTCTGTGGGACGTCGCCGCGCCACTGTGTCTTCTGTGCATGACGCTTCTTCTCGGTCTTTACATTCCACCCTTTCTCAATCAAGCGCTCCAGCGGGCGGCGCTTCTGATCGGAGGATAGATGGCACCAACGAATGCCGCACTCCTCGCCAACGGGGCCGCGGTTCCCGTCGGACACATACCGGTGTTTCCCTGGAAGACGTTTCGCTCCTGGCTGCTTTCGTCGGTGAGCGATGGTGCGGAGATCGCCTCTTTCTTTGCGCGGCCCGAAAAAGGCTTCACCCTGACGGCAGTATGCGCCGATCCGGGCACGGGGAATCTTCAGGCCGCCTCGACGCGTGTTGAGGACGCCTGGGATTCCCTCACCCCCGAATGCGAGGCGGTGCATCTTTTCGAGCGAGAAATGGCCGAGCAGTACAACATGACCCCCAACGGCCATCCATGGCTCAAGCCCGTCAGATTCCAGCCGCCCATGGACGGATCGCGACCGGGCCGCGCAACGCCGGAGATCGGCGACACACGGTTTTTCTCGATCGAAGGAGATGAGGTCCACGAAGTGGCTGTCGGTCCCGTCCACGCGGGTGTCATCGAGCCGGGGCACTTCAGGTTCCAGTGCAACGGTGAGACCGTTCTGCACCTGGAAATTTCTCTCGGCTATCAGCATCGCGGGGTCGAGCGCGCGCTGATCGGGGGACCGGATGTGCGCAGCGTGCACTTTGCCGAGACCCTCGCCGGTGACACCACCATCGGACACGCCACCGCTTATTGCGAAGCCATCGAGGCCTTGGCAAGTATCGCGGTTCCGCCGCGCGCCCAAGCCATACGCGCCATTGCCCTGGAGCTGGAACGCCTGGCCAACCACATCGGAGATCTGGGCGCTCTGGCGGGGGACGTGGGATTTCTTCCGACCTCCTCCTGGTGCGGGCGCATACGAGGGGACATTCTTTCGATGACCGCTCTGGTCTGTGGAAGCCGTTTCGGGCGCGGGCTGGTGCGTCCGGGCGGGGTGGCCTACGATCTCGATGAGATGGCAATCGGCGAGTTGCACGAAAGGCTTTCTTCCGTCGCGCGCGACGCCGGCGGAGCATGCGGATTGCTCTGGAGCGCGCCGTCGGTGCTGGCTCGATTCGAGGGAACCGGCGCGCTGGCCGCCGCCACGGCGCGACGCCTCGGGATGACGGGCCCCGCGGCGCGGGCCTGTGCCATCGAACGCGATGTTCGGCGGGATTTCCCGACCGGCTTTTGGCGCTTCTCACAGCTCGCCGTCTCTTCCGGACGCACGGGAGATGTATTCGCGCGGGCGTATGTCCGCTGGTTGGAAGCACAACGTTCGTTCGCCTTTCTGGAAGAGCAGATCGCCGCGCTCCCTCGTGGCGAGACCCTCGCATCTGCGCGGAAACCGGCCCGTAACGCGCTGGCCGTGAGCCTCGTCGAGGGCTGGCGGGGCATGATCTGCCACTGCGCTGTCACCGGCGCGCAGGGAGCCTTCACGCGTTACAAGATCGTGGATCCGTCCTTTCGCAATTGGATGGGCCTCGCAATGGCCATGCGCGGTGAGCCGATTTCTGATTTTCCGTTGTGCAACAAGAGCTTCAATCTGTCCTACTGCGGACATGACTTGTGAGGGCGTAAGGGATGCTGCGAATCATACGCGAGAGACTGCGACAGAGGTTCCGCACGATCTCCTTTCCGCGCGGTGCGCCCCCGGCGTTACCGGCCCGATTCCGCGGCTTGCCTCGCATCGACCAGAGTCGCTTCGTTCATGGCGTCGATGAGGTCATCGCCTCCTGCCCTACCGGTGCCCTATCCCGCGACGCTAAAGGGGCCCTGACTTTGGATCTCGGTCGCTGCATTTTCTGCGGCGAATGCGCGCGCATGGCGCCGCAGGGTGCGATCACGTTCACGAGCGATTATCGCCTTGCGGTGCGCACGCGGGAGCACCTCGTGCTCTCTGAGGGCGAGTTGCGCCATGCGGTCGAGCTGGGTGGAAAGCTGCGCCGGCAGCTGGGCAGATCGCTCAAGCTCCGCCAAGTGAGCGCCGGCGGCTGCAATGGTTGCGAGGCGGATGCGAATGTGCTCACGACTATCGGTTGGGACATGGGCAGGTTCGGCATTCAATTCGTCGCCTCGCCGCGACATGCCGATGGGCTTCTCGTCACCGGTCCGGTGACGCGCAATATGCTCTTGGCGTTGCGAAAGACTTACGAAGCGGTGCCCGCGCCCAAGATCGTCATCGCATCCGGCGCGTGCGCCATTTCCGGAGGCTTGTACAGGGGCTTCGCTGAGACCTGCAACGGTGTCACCGAGCTGCTGCCCGTCGATCTCTTTGTCCCCGGCTGTCCCCCGCATCCCCTGACCTTGCTTGACGGCCTACTTCGTTTGATCGGCAGAATAGGCGAGAAGGATCCTTTGCCATCGATAACCCCATCAGGAGAGGAAACAACGCGGGAGTTGTAACCATTTCCAGGAACCGGTGTTTATACTGATGAGACAAGACGAGGTTCAATTTCGTACGGGGCAAGTTTCACCTCCTTTCCTTGTCCCTTTGTCTCGCCCGGGGGATAGGTGTTACCTATCCCCACATTTTTTTGTATCCTGGACAAAGAGGCACACGTGCGGATCCTCTTCATTTGTCCCATTCCTCTCGAATACACGAGCTGCCGCACGGCGCTCTCACTCCGTGACGTCCAAACAGTGCTCGGTTGCCGAGCGGCGCGCGGCGCGCTGGGCAACATTGACGTCTTGGCCGTGGAAACCGGCCCTGCCAAAGCGCGCTCGGCGGCAACGACGGTTGCGGCGATCAATCACTTTCAACCCGATCTCGTCGTGGATTCCGGCACGTGCGGGGCATTGGATGGCGAGTTGATCGTCGGCTCGGTGGTTTTGGGCATGTCGTGTCTCGAGTACGACATTTCCGGTTACGGTCTGCCGCACCGGATCATTCCCGAGATGCGTTTGCCCTCGGTATTCGAAATTCTTCCGCGCCGGGAAGGTCAAAAGCTCGTACGGGGCCTCACCGAGCTGGGAAAGGATCGCGGTCTGCACCTCCGGTCCGGCATTCAGGCCTGCGGAGAGTTCTTCATCCAGTCGGGCGCCGTCCGCGAGTCTCTGCGCGCCGTGAGCGGCGCCGTGGCCAGCAGCTGGGAAACGGCGGGAGTATTCGTCGCCGCGCTCCGCTCAAAGATACCGCCTCTCAGTATACGTGTCGTCTCCGACCTCGGGGACGAGGACGCAATGCGCGATTTCCGCCGTAATGCGCGCCGCTGCTCCCAGACGCTTTTCCGTTTCTTGCGGGACTGCCTCGATTCCGGTTGGTTTATAAGCGTCTACGATCAGTGGAAAGAAATGCCGCGTACCCAGGTGGAACGGCTGCCGAGCAGGGTGCTGCCCTAGAATCTGTGGACAAAAAGGCTGTCGTGCCCGCGAAGATTTTCTTTTGTCTTGATTTCCGGAAAGGGCCGGGGTAGAATCGCGCTGTAGGGAGGGATGGCAGTGTCGAAGACGTACGTGGAAACCTCGACCGAGCTGCTCGAAGGGCTGGACGAGATGGTTCGGGAAGGGTACTACGCCAGTCGGACGGAAGGCATTAACGACGCAATCCGACTCCTATTGAAACAATACAAGCTCTCGAAGCTCCATGCCAAGGATTCAATGCTTGAAAAGGCGGCCGGAGCGGATGGGGAAACGGGGGGGGAGTGATCGGGCAGGTCGTCGCCGGAATCGACGGATCTCTGCACTCCATGACGGCGTTCCAGTTCGCGCTGGATCTGGCGCGCCGTGTGAAGGCTGAGATCAAGGTTGTTTTCGTCATCGATTCACGCAAGACAGATCTTCCCATCATTTACACGGCAAGCCATTTCGACTACGGCTTCGAGCGGGTCTACATCCCGCCTGAGCCGGGGTTGAAGAGCTTCTATGAACGTGTGCGGCTGGACATCCGCGTATTTGCCGACAATTGCCTTGCGCTCTGCAAAAAAGACGCGGAAACGGCTCGTGTCGCCTTCATTCCCGTTGTCCGTGAAGGGCTGCCTTCCGGTGTGCTCGGAGAAGAGGCACGTTCGGGAGACCTGCTCGTCATAGGGCAGAAGGGTGAAAATGCGCACATCGAGCGCAGCATTGTGGGCTCCACAACCGAGGATGTCGTTCGCTCGGCGCCCCGCCCCGTCCTCGTCTGTCCGAAGGTCTATCGCTCACCGGCGCGAGTACTTTTTCCTTACGACGGGAGCTCGGTCGCCGAAAGCGCCTTGCAATATTTTGTCAATGCGTTCGGGAGCATCTGGGAAGAGATGGTGGTTCTCACCGTGACCGAACAGATGGAAGAAAGCTTCCCCTACGATACGGAGCTCGGCTATCTGGGTACCCACCAGATACCGTATCGACTTCTCGTGGAAACGGGCAAGCCCGTCGACATCATCCCCAAGATCGCCAAACGCGAAGCCGCCGACATGATTCTCATCGGCGCGCACGGCACCCATAAGGTTCGCGATTACCTCCTCGGTTCCACCGCCTCCCACCTTATTCGCAAGAGCGAGATTCCCGTTCTCGTTGCTCTTTAGAGAAGGACCCGTCATGCCGCCACTCGAGCAGCGTAACGCGGCGGCCGAGCGCATGGTGCGGCTCCAAATCGAGAGCCGGGAAGTTCACGCTCCGCGTGTTCTCGATTCAATGACCCGCATTCCACGACACCTGTTCGTACCTGCGGTTTCCCGGTTGGTCGCCTATGAGGACCGGCCGCTGCCCATCGGGTACGGTCAGACGATCTCGCAGCCTTACATGGTCGCCGTGATGACCGAAGCTCTCGTTTTGCGGGGAGGGGAGCGCGTGCTCGAGATAGGCACCGGCAGCGGCTATCAGACCGCCGTCCTGTCGCTTCTGTGCGCGATGGTCTACAGCGTCGAGCGCATTCCCGCGCTTTCCGAGCGGGCCGCGAGGACCCTCGCCGATCTGGGTCTGACCAATGTCGCCTTCCGGGTCGGGGACGGCAGCGCGGGGTGGGCTGAGCACGCTCCGTACGACGCGATCATGGTAACGGCCGCCGCACCGTCCCTGCCATCGTCCTTGTGCCAGCAGCTCGCCGATAACGGCGTCCTCGTCATCCCGGTGGGAGACGTACGTCAGGCGCAGGAACTGGTGATCGCGCGTCGGAAGGGGTCGGCGTTCGTCATCGAGCGCGGGCTCGGTTGTCGTTTCGTGCCGCTGTACGGGCACGACGGGTTTCCGGAGCCGGGGCGTTGACAAACCGGGCGCTCCGGCGCCCAATGCTCACCGCAGAGGGGATCCCAAACGAATGGCAGTACCAGTATTTCGACCAACGGTAAAACGCAAGGACATGGGAAGCGTCTTGTCCTGCATCGTCTCCGACAAGATCGGCCCGGGAGAAATATCGCGCGAGCTGGTCGCGCGAGCTTGCCACATGCTCGGTCACGCCGGGGGTATCTCCCTGCCCAACATCTATCTCGCTCTATCGGTGGCCCTTGATGCTTTAGGTCTTTCCATCGGCGATTCTGTGATTCTGCCCGCACTTGCGCCGTCACTATGGCTTCGGGTGCTGGCGGACCGGGGAATGGTGCCTCTTGTCGCGGACGTCGAGCCGGATTCCACTGCCATGGACGCGGCTTCGGTGGCTGCTCTGGTGCAGAAAGGGGCGAAGGCCATTCTTGTTCCGCACACCCTGGGCATTGTGGCGGACGTGGATGCGCTGAGGGCGTACGGTCTGCCCGTTCTGGAAGAGGTTTCTCAGGCCCTTGGCGGCAAGATCGGCGAGACTCTTTGCGGGAGCACCGCCGACGTTTGTCTTATCGCCCTGGACCCCGAGGACATCGTTACCTGCGGGGGAGGAGCCCTTGTCCTGGCGCGCAATAGGCAGGCGGCTGCTGCCCTTCGTCGGGTCCAGGAGGGATCCCCCCTCTACTCGCAGCTCTCTGACATGAATGCGGCCCTGGGCATCGCCCAGTTCACAGCGCTGGAGAGCTTCGTCCTGGCACGGCGGGAAATCGCGGCGGCGTACGCTCAATCATTATTGAAATCGCGTCACAAATCCCTCGTCCAGAAAATCGACGCTGAGAACGTGTTTTCGTCATTTCCGGTCGTGCTCTCTGACGGAATGAAAGAGGTGCGGCAGTACGCCCTCAAGAAGAACGTAGATACCGTGCCGGCATTCGCCGACACGATTGCCGCGCTTGAAGATTCGCCCGCCGCACAGTGCGTGAACGCACGCTCCCTTACCCTGCGCTGCCTGCTCTTCCCGCTCTACCCGATGCTGGGCAAACGCGACGTAGAGGCAGTGTGCAAAGTGCTGAGCACTATGCCCTAGGCACGGAAGCCTCGGGCGGCAGCGGTCCGCGCAGCGGACAGCGAGAGCCGCGAGGGCGAGCGAGTAAAGGGCTCCCGCCGCGCAGAGCGCGGCTGCCGCCGTAAACGCACGGAGTACCGTGCTTGGGCTTGTCATCCCCACCCCACACAACTATAGTAATGCCCACATGTCAGGCAAGCGGCGAGAAATACGCAAGGTATTGACTGTCATCAACTCGCGAAAGGACGACGTTCAAATCGTCGTGCGCCTGATCGAGGATTTCGCGCGGAGTCGGGGTATCGAAACCGTATCGCTGGACTTCTCCAATCATGACACGACACGCGATCTCTCAGGGGTAGACCTGGCCATCTCACTGGGTGGCGACGGAACGCTCCTCACCTGCGCGCGCATGCTCGCCTCATATGACGTGCCCATCCTCGCCGTCAACATGGGGGACTTCGGGTTCATCACGGAGGTTTCGAAAAACGAGCTGTCGGAGACCTGGGAAAAATACCTCAACGGAGATTTAGGGGAAAGCGAGCGCCTCATGCTCTCCGTTTCCGTGCATCGCGAAGGGCGCGAGGCGGCTACGTTTCTCGGCCTGAACGAGGCGGTGGTCGGCATCAAGGGTATTTCGCGCATGATCCGCCTGAAGATTTTTCTCTCGGACAACTACATGGGCGGTTATCGGGCTGACGGAGTCATCGTCGCCACACCAACGGGCTCCACCGCGTACTCCATGGCCGCCGGTGGACCTATCCTCCATCCCGAAATGGAGGCGTTCATTCTCACCCCCATCTGCCCATTCACGCTTTCCAACCGGCCAACAGTGGTACCTGCCGCTGAAATTCTTCGCATAGAAGTGGAAGAGCCGCAGAAAGTCGAGACGGTTCTCACCATTGACGGGCAGGAGACATTCCTTCTCCGTCCGCGGGACAGCATTTACATACGCCGCGCCCAGCACAAGGCGCGAATCGTGCATACCGACAAGCGCACCTTCTACGAGGTTCTGCGGACCAAGCTCAACTGGTCGGGAGAGCCCCATGCTTGAGGAGCTGCACGTCCACAATTACGCGATCATCGACAAGCTCCAGGTAAAGTTCACGGGTGGTCTGAACATCTTGAGCGGTGAAACCGGCGCCGGCAAATCCATCCTCGTCGGGGCGCTGGGACTACTTCTCGGGGACAAGACGGACACTTCCATCATCAGGTCCGGGGCGGAAGAGACCACCGTTTCTTGTATTCTCAGTGTGCAGGGAAACGAGGAAGCTACAAAGTGGCTGTCTGCCCACGGAATCGAGACGGAAGACGGCTCGGTGATCCTGCGGCGCATGCTCAAATCGAACGGCCGCGGTTCCATATTCATCCAGTCCACGCCGGTGACCCGCTCCGACCTTCACGACTTTTCCGCCCTGCTGTTCGACCTCCATGGACAGCACGAGCACCAGTCGCTTCTGGACCTGGACAATCATCGACGCCTTGTGGACAGATGGGCGGGCACGGAAGAGCTTGCGGATCGCTTTCATGAGCTGTATGCGTCGCTTGCCTCACTCCGCGAGCGGCATTCGAAGCTCGTGAGCGACGAAAGGGAGCGCCTGCGACGCATCGATCTGCTGAGTTACGCCGTCAATGAGATAAAGGGGCTTGCGCTGAAGCCGGGGGAGGAGGAGGAGCTGGACAAAGAGCTGGCCATCCTCGTTCATCACGAGAAACTCTTCACACTGCTGGAAGAGGTCCACACCCAGGTCGCCGAAAGCGCCGGCGGCGTGCTCGGCACCCTGCGGAGCACGCGACACGCAATGGACGAGATTCTCGGCATTGACAGCACGCTGTCCAAGCTCGCGCACCAGTTGGAAGACGCTTTTTACGAAGTGGAAGACTTCGCGGAGAACATCCGTCAGTACAAATCGAAAGCCGATTTCAGCCCGGGGCGCTTGGACGACGTTCAGTCCCGGCTTGCGGCCATTCATGCGCTGGAGAAAAAGTACGGCGACAACATCGAAACGGTTCTGGAGTATCTTGCAGACGGCGAACGGGAGCTTGCCGGCATGGAGAATTGGGAAGAAGAGAAGCAGACCCTGGAGCAGGACATAACCGCGACGGAGAAGGAGATCGGGGAGGCGGCACGAAGCCTCTCCGAGAAACGCCGTGCGGAAAGCCTCCTGCTCCAGCAAAAGATCGAAGAGGAGCTGAGGGCCCTGGGTATGCCCAAGGTGAGCTTCCGTGTTCTCATAGCGGATGCCGTCCGGGCGGATGGGACGCCGGTCCTCACCCCCTACGGCAAGGACTCAATCGAGTTCGTGATCTCTCCCAACCTCGGCGAGCCGTTCAAAAGGTTGCGCGCCATCGCATCAGGCGGAGAGCTCTCACGCGTCATGCTCGCCATCAAGGGAGTGCTGGCGGATTCCGACCATGTGAGCACGCTGATATTCGACGAGGTGGACGCCGGCATCGGCGGCGAGGTCGCGCTATCCGTCGGGGAGCGCCTGGCGGGCCTGGCTCGTCACAAGCAAGTTCTTTGCATTACGCATCTCGCCACAATTGCGGTTCGTGCCGACAATCATCTCAGAATAGAAAAAGTGACCCAAGGGGAGCGAACCGTCACGAGGGTTGAAAAGGTCGTGGGCTCGGCGCGGCAGGAAGAAATCGCGCGCATGCTTGCCGGCGACCGAACGGGGGAGCTTTCGCTGCAGCACGCGGGGGAGCTGCTGGCAAAATACGGTCCGGGGAAGGACGAGGCGTGATGAAGAAACCAAGCGAGGAAGCCCGTCGACGGTACGCCGAGTACATTCAAGACTACAAGAACGCAATCGAGACGGTGCTCGCGAAGGAAAAGACCCTCAAGGACGTCATCGCGCGCGGGGAAGCTGGGGCAAACTATCAGAAGCTCGCCCTGGCGGACGACAATCTGAATATCGTTGCCAACTTTTTGCTCATGAGCTCGCTGTCCCTTTCATTTCTCGGTGTCAAGAACGAGGCCTTCCTGAACGAGGCGCGCAAGTGCATCTACAAGTCCATCATCTACCTCGAAGAGATCGTTTCAGCCTATATTGACGCCCCTTTTTCCGATTATGAGCCGGGACTGGAGACTATTTCCGCCTTTTCGGATGAAAGCAGATACAATCTCGTTCGCAAAATGGGGTTTACCATCGAATCCCTCGAGGAGGGATTCGGCGAAAACTCCAAATGGAAATGGTCGTTCGTGGAGATGGAGGGTCGATTCTCCGCGGTCACGAAGAACATGCTGAATTTGAAAACATTCATCGCAGGCATGGATCCACGAGCGGATGGATATTCGGCTCGCATGGCGCATCTCACCCTCGCGCGCGAGCTCCTCCAGCAGGCCGCCGACCGCTATCGGGAAAAGTACGAGCTTTCCACCATGCGCATTGACGACATCAAGGCCGGCATAAACTTCCTAACTGCGGTCCGCCGTCTCCACATTGTGTTGGGAGAAACCGATCAAGCCGACGTGGTGAAGAAGAAGGCCGAGATCTGGCGGGCGAAGATGGAAAATGACCTGAAGAAAATCGAAGAAGCCTCCAAGCGCTCGTAACGGGAAATGCCTCGAGCTCGTCCCGCTCAGGGGCGCGCCCTCTTCAGATCGTGCAGGGAGTCCCTGGGCAAAAGCTCACCCAATGTCGTCGTGACGAACGTGCCGTCCTTACCCGCGTAATACACCGGCATGTCCGGGGGGCACAGCTCGCTCAAGACCTGCCGACACGCGCCGCACGGGGACACGGGAACCTCTGACTGCGTACAGAAAATGGCGATGGCCCGAAAATCGCTTTTGTGTTGTGACACCGCGGCAAACAGAGCGCTTCGTTCCGCACAGTTTGAGAGCCCGAAGGATCTGTTCTCGACGTTCGTGCCCGTTATCACGGTACCATCGCCGCACAGGAGGGCTGCCCCGACGGGAAAATGGGAATAGGGAGAGTAGGAAAGACGCGCGGCCTCGTGCGCGAGCTCCATGAGATCCTGCGGTTCGGTGCCATGCATTGACAAATCCCCCCTTGCGCCACTACCATCGTTGATTCGAAGGGACGACAGGATTGGCTTCTTCCGTGAGTAGAAAGAAACGACCAGCGCGCCTCTTCTTCATCGCTGTCCTCATTATATTAATCTACTTCGTGCTTTTTCCCTATCCCCTGGGCAAAGAAATGGTCGCTAAGCCCGCATGGGTCGTGAATATCGCCCCGACAACCGACGCGGGCCAACCCACCGCGCCTGCCGCGGCTGATATCCCCTCGGCGCCATTCCGACTGGGTGCCAGTTTTGGGTTCGTGAGCTCACGGGGAGATCTCCTCCATACGGAATCGGTGCTCTATCAGGTCGCCCTTTCATCACAAAACTTCGTGAGCTTCACCCGCCTGGGTACGGACTGGATTCTCCAGGACCAGACGGGTGCGCGAATATCGAGCTTTTCCGGACACGGCTACCCGCTTCTCAGCTCGGAGGGGAGCAGAGTTTTCAACGTGAAGAGCGACCTAGCCGGTATTGTCGAGCTGAACAGCTCCGGCGAGACACTTTGGAGCAGGGACTTTTCCGGGTTCATGACGAGCGTTTCCATCAACCGCGACTTTCTGGCGGTCGGCCTGGTGAACGGAACTCTCCTTCTCTTGAATCGAGAAGGGTTTCCCATCATGGAATCAAAACCCTCGGGAAGCAGAATCTCCGTGATCTTCGCCGACGCCGTGAGCCCTGACGGATCGATGGTCGCGGCCATTTCCGGCATCGACCCCCAATATCTGAATGTCCTGCGTCAAAACGGATCCGTACCGGAGGTGATGGCAAAACTCGCGCTTCCCGCCACTTTCCGCCGCGAGGTCCGCATGTCGTTCTCCCCCGACGGTCGTTATCTCGCATTCGAGGGGGATGGTCAGGTAGGCATTTTCGATCCGTCACGACGTTCCGTGTCGTGGCTGTCGGCGCGCGGCATCCTCGCCGGCATCGGCTACGGCCAGGCGGGACGCTACCTCGGCCTCATTTCACGAGCAGGCGGTGACGTCGAGCTTTCCGTGACCCGACCCTTTGCGCAGCCTGTAGCACATGCCGTATTTCCCGCAAAAGATCTGTATCTTGGGAGCATCGACGGCGGTCTTCTTCTCGGGTGGGACGGCCAGCTGATGCGTCTCGATGTGGAGGAGCTTTAGGATGCGGTTTTCGTCGCGAGCCCGGAAGCACGTCATCCTGGTGATGGCAGTGACGGGCGCACTGGCGGCTGGGCCTTCCGCGGCGCTGGATTGGCCGGTCGACGATCGCGTCCTCACCGGTACATTTGGCGAGGACATGGGCGATCATTTCCTGAACGGCATTGACATCGGAGGCGGCAGCCAGGAAATCCATCCGGTTCTACCGGGCGAGCTTGTCTTCCGCTACGACGAGGTCTCCGACTATTCATCTCTCCCGCGAGGGCTCGGCACGTTCCTGGTGCTTCGCCACGGTCAGGACGTGCTTTCGGTGTATGCCCATATGCAATCCGGCACTTTGGGCCCGGAAAAAGACACCTACGACGTGAAGGACCGTGTCGGGTTTGCGGGCGAATCCGGGCACGCGCAATCTCCCGAGCTTCACTTTGCCCTCTATGACGAAGAGGCGGGGTCGATGGTGAACCCGCTTGCCTTGCTTCCGGTTCTCGCGGACACACAACCACCCATGATCCGTCGCGTGGTATTGGCCGTGGGCGATCAACGTCAGGTCCTCGTGGATGGTGCCACCCTGCGCCCCGGTCGGATCTCCGTACTGGCTGATGTCGTAGATCTGCGTGAGGACGTGCGCTTCAGCTGGCCTTTGGCTCCCTATAGCATCGCGGTGAGCCTCGATGGCAATGAGGTGGCCCGTATCGTCTTCGACTCCCTGCAGGTACAGGAGGGGCGTGCCGTACTGGGTCCGCGCGGTCCCTCGCGCGACGCCATCTACGATCCCGACGGCCTTATCCGTTGCGCGACCTTGGATATCCACCCCGGCAGCTCGCATTTGCGCATCGTCGCGCGCGATTTTGCGGGTAACGAAACAGCCCGGGAGATTGCATTCACCGTGCAGGAATAGGAGGCGGCTTTGCCAAAGACTTATTCATCGATCCCGGGAGTCGAGCGTTTGAAGACCGTCCCGTGTCTTGGATGCGGAAGCGAGCGCTCCCGCGCGGCCCTGCGCTGCGATGGATTCATTTTTGTCCGCTGTCGGAACTGCGGATTGGTCTACCAGAACCCCCAGCCGGTGTTCGACGATCTTCGCGATAGGTACGGCTCCGACTACTTCAACTACGAGCTTTCGAATGAGCGCAATTTCTTCGGGCTCATGCGCATGGGGCTTTCCGATGTCAATTTCAGCGAGGTCGCCGCGGGCATCCCACAGCCGCACACATTTCTCGACATCGGGTGCGCGACCGGGATGCTCATCGAATCGATGAAAGGGGAGGGGTGGCAGGGGCGCGGTGTCGATCTGTGCAAAGAATCAGCCGAGTATGGGAAAACCCACCGCGGCGTTGACATATTCGCCGGCACCCTGGAAGAAGCACGGTTCCCGGATTCCTCGTTCGCGGTCATTCATTTTTCCCACCTCATCGAGCATGTGCCCGATCCGCGAAGTTTTCTCAAGGAAGTCAGACGTATCCTCAGGCCGGGCGGCTATGCCGTGATTACGACCCCGAATGTGGGTGGTTTCCAGGCCCGTTTGTTCGGCACGAAATGGAGATCCGCAATTGCCGACCATCTGGTGCTTTTTTCTAAGCGAACGCTGCCACGCATGCTCGGTGAATGCGGTTTTGTCGTCGAAAAGACCGCAACATGGGGCGGGCTTGCCGTCGGCACCGCACCGGGATTCATAAAGCGGCCGGTCGACAGGCTTGCCAAGAAATGGGGCATTGGGGACGTAATGCTTTTTCTGGCCGCGAAACGTTGAAATGAGCGTTGTCGGGAGGGCCTACCTTTTGATCGAGATGAGTGTGTCGAACTTTATCATCTGAAACGTTTTGAAAAGGGGGTCACTGCATCCCTTGATCTGAAGAGTCCGTTGTTGTTCGGCGAGCTTTTTACGGAAGAGGAGTATTTTCCCAAGAGCGGAGGAGTTTATGCTTTCCGTGTGCGCCAGATCCAGTGTGATAATCGTGTTGCTTCCGCTCGCCAGCTCCTCTACCTGCCGATGAAATTCGTTCGTGGCTTCGCCGGACAGCGATCCCGAAATGATCAGAACGACTTCATCCTTGGATAGATTCTTCCTTTCGAACATCGTCTCAGCCTCCTCTTGACGCCGCGCTTTCCAGCTCCGGCCGCGTTACCAGTTCCAGATGATAGAACAGTTCCTCGGAATGGCGCTCGGCCCTCGTTTCCAGCTTCCATACCCTGTAGACGATCATCCGCGGGGTCGGAAGCGGAAAGGCGAGAGGATTTCCGTTCAAATCGACGAGCTGGTTCACACGCAACTCGTGCGCTATTTCACGGCTATCGCCTTCGGGGTAGACGATGGCGATTGTTCGCACCATGCTCAATTCTAATCATCTTCGGCCCTTTTCGCAAACGAAAATGCGCGGGTCAGTCCGACTCGTCGACAATGGCGAATGGCATGACCTTGCCCTCGGCGTTTTCCGAGATCTCTTCGATAAGGGACACCGTTTGAAATGGGATCATGAGATGATCGGCCTTCCCGAAGGTTCTGCGCACGTCTTCTTCGGAAGGATTGATGACAAGCCTCTGTTCGGTGGAAAAGACAAGACTCTTTATGGAAACGAAATAGGGATGCGTCAGGTCGAGGCTCTTCGCCGTAAGCTGCACATCTTTTTCCTTCCATTTGAAGTGGACTCTGTATAAGGACACGCTGTTGCTCCAGTTGCCAGAGTAGCGGAACCCGAGCTTTGTGTCAATTTTGGATACTACTATACATAAGTTTGTTAGTTCCGATAACTAATTCCATTTTTTGTCCCTTTTCAGTCATTGGGCTAATTGACATTGGGCTTCCCAGCGGTATTATGTGGCCAGGAGGTGGGAAAAAGTGGGGGAGATTAGGAAAAAGTGGTGAAGTAGACCATGATAACAGGGGAATTCCGTTGTTCATTGGATGAAAAGGGCAGATTGCTCATACCTGCCCGGATGAGAGCCGACGTGGCGGGAAGCATCGTGATCCTGACGCGCGGCGTGGAGAACTGCCTCTGGCTGTTCCCCCCGGAAGAGTGGAAAACTTTTTCGGAAAAGCTCATCGGCTCGACCTCCTTGCTTCAAGAAGAGTCGCGCCTCATCCAGCGACGGATGATTGCCCCGGCACAGGAGACGGAAATCGACAAGGCCGGCAGGATCGTCATTCCGCCGACGCTGAGAGAGTATGCGGATCTGAAAAAGGAATGCCTGATTTTGGGTTTGAAAAAGTACATGGAGATTTGGTCAGAGGCCTCCTACCAGAGTTATTTGGAAGCCAATGAGGCCAAGTTCAAGGAAGCAGCGGAAAAATTGGGCGGGAGGATCACGCTGTGATCGTGCATCGCTCCGTCCTCATGGCCGAAGTGCTCGACCTGCTCGTACCTCCCGCTGACGGCGGTCTGCTTGTTGATGCGACACTCGGCGAAGGAGGACACGCTGAGGCGTTCCTCGCCCGTTACCCGAAGCTGTCCCTCATCGGTCTGGATGCCGATTCTTCCATCTTAGAAATAGCTCGAGAGCGCCTGCGCCCCTTCGCGGATCGCATCCGTCTCGAAAACTCGTGGTTTGGCACCTTCCTCCAGAACTATGTCGGCGAGCGGGCTCCCGACCTGATCCTGATGGATCTGGGGATATCGCGCTACCATTACGAAGCGAGCGGTCGCGGCTTTTCCTTCGATCGCGACGAACCTCTCGACATGCGGCTGGGCAGTGACCTGCCCACTACGGCCGCCGATCTTGTCAATACCGCGGAACCGGCGGAGCTCACCGATATTCTGTACCGCTACGGCGAGGAACGATTCGCGCGGTCCATCGTGACCAGGATCGTGCGGGAACGGGAACGCGAACCGATTACGAGCGCCATTCGCCTGGCGAACATGATCGCCGGAGCGGTGCCTGACGAATATCGCCACCGCAAGATTCATCCCGCCACGCGTACCTTCCAGGCCCTCCGGATCGCCATTAATCGGGAGCTGGAGCAGCTCGAGACCGGACTTGCGGAAGCGCTGCGCGTCACGGCTCCGGGAGGACGAATCGGGGTCATTACCTTCCATTCCCTCGAAGATAGGATCGTAAAAGGCTTTTTCCGCGAAAAAAGCCGGGAGTGTACCTGCCCTCCCGAATGGCCGATCTGTCAATGTGGGGGGAAAGCCGAGTTGCGCACCGTTACGCGCAAGCCAATCGCCGCCTCCGAGGCGGAGGTATCCCTCAATCCCGCCAGCCGCAGCGCGAAACTGCGGGTCGCGGAGAAGCCACGCATGGAGGGAGCGGCATGAAAAGGGTTCTTATAGCGTTTCTCTGCCTGCTGGTGCCGGGAGCCCTGTTCTTGAACGCATGGCAGGGCTATCGCTATGACGATCTATCCGACAAGGTCGCGGTGCTAGAAAAACAGCAGAAGGATCTCCTGGAGTCGAATAGGGATCTCATCGGCCGCATCGCCTACGAATCCTCGCACGAGCGGGTGGCCGAAAAAGCCGTCGGGCTCGGCCTCGTGCCCGCCGCGCCTTCCTCGGTGACGCGGTTGCACGTGGACGCGTCGGGAGGCAAGACTCCGTGACCGCGCGGCCTCTCTTTACAATGGACGAGCTCGTGACCGTTGTCGGCGCGCGACTTTTCACCCCATTACGCGCGCCGCGCGAGATCAGCGCGGTGGCCACGGACTCGCGCCAGGTCGTCGTCGGCGGACTTTTTGTCGCCCTGAAGGGCGAACGCACGGATGGTCACGAATACCTGGCCGCTGTCGCGGATGCCGGCGCAGCGGCGGTGCTTGTCGCGAAAGATCAGGCCGAGCGGCGCGGTGAAGAGCTCGCCGCCCTCGCGGCACGACATGACCTCGCCGTGCTTGTCGTGGCGGATCCGCTCTCCGGTCTCCAGGCGTTGGGACGCTTCCATATGCGGCGACTCCCGGGCGTGAAACGTTTAGGCGTCACCGGTTCCAATGGTAAGACAACGACGAAGGAGATCATAGGTTCCATCCTGTCGCGAACGGCAGCCACGGCGATGAACGAGGGAAATCTCAACTCTGAAATCGGACTCCCTCTGGCATGTTTCGGGGTGAATGCCACGCATCGCTACGCTGTGCTCGAGATGGGGATGAATCGCGCGGGGGAGATGGACGTGCTTGCAGAAATCGTCCGGCCGGATCTCGCGCTTATCACGAACATCGGCACGGCGCATATCGGCTTGCTGGGATCGCGGGACGCGATCGCAGCGGAAAAGAAGAAGATTTTTGCCCATTTCGACGGTCGGCAGACCGGCTTCCTCCCGGAAGCCGATCCGTACCGCGCCTTCCTGGAGCAGGGAGTGAGGGGAAAGATCGTCTCCTTCGGACCGAAGAGCCTCCCGGGTTACGGGGGAAGCGAGAGTAGGGGACTGGGTGGATCCATCATCCACTGGGAGGGGTCCCTGATCCGCTTCCCGCTCTTCGGGCCGCACAATCTCGCCAACGCCCTGGGTGCAATCTCCGTGGCGCGCGAGCTGGGTGTCCCGAACGCGGACCTACGCGACGGTCTCGAGGCCGTCGCGCCGCTGTTCGGGCGGTCCCAGGTCGTCGAAGGCTCCGTAACTGTCATCGCCGACTGCTACAACGCCAACCCCGACTCCACGGACCGCGCGATGGACTTCCTCGAATCTCTCTCATGGGCGGGTGGGCGGCGCATCGCGGTTTTGGGCGCCATGCGCGAGCTGGGTGAAGAGACGGGACCGGCGCATGAGGCGCTGGGTCGACGTCTCCGGGAAACGGGCCTTGATGCCGTCCTCCTCCTCGGCGAGGAAATGGAATCGGCTTGGAATGCCATGGAAGGCTCTCCCGTGCGTGGGAATGCCGCATGGTTCGTGGACATCGAGAAACTCGCGGCCCATCTGACGGCCTTGGCTCGCGAGGGGGACATTGTGCTTCTGAAAGGCTCACGGAGCCTGGAAATGGAACGGCTTCTTCCCCGGCTCACGACAGGGGGCGTCACGTGCTGAAGCTCCTCGCGAATCTACGGCAGTACCTCTCGTTCCTGAATATATTTCAGTACATTACATTTCGCGCGGCGTATGCCGCCATCACGGCGCTCCTGATCTCTTTTCTGTTCGGGCCGCTCATAATCGCGAAATTGAGGGCGCTCAAAAAGGGATGGACCGCGCGCGAGGACACCCCCACGACGCACCAGGCAAAGGCCGGCACGCCGACCATGGGCGGGGTCCTGATCATATTCTCCATCGCCGTCTCTCTCCTCCTGTGGGAGGACCCGTCGAGCACCTACACCTGGCTTTTGCTCTTTGCGACCCTCGGGTTCGGCGGGCTCGGTTTCGCGGATGACTACTTGAAATCATCGCCGCGCAAAAAGGGGATCAGCGCCGGGATGAAGCTTGGCGGCCAGCTCATCGTGTCAACGGCGATCGTCGTCGTTCTCTATCTCCAGCGCACCGACACGACAACTCTCCTGTTCATCCCATTTCTCAAGCATTCCGTGCTCGACCTTTCCTGGTTCTACATCCCTTTCGCGGTGGTTCTCATGGTCGGCTACTCCAATGCGGTGAATCTCACGGACGGTCTTGACGGCCTTGCCGTCGGTCTTGTCATCATGGTCGGTCTCGCGTTGACGGTCCTGGCATATCTCACCGGCCGCGCCGATTATGCTCAGTACCTCGGAATACCTTTCGTCAAGGGCGGCAGCGAGATCGCCATCTTCTGTCTTACCGTGGTCGGCGCTTGCGTCGGATTCCTCTGGTTCAATGCCCATCCCGCCGACGTATGGATGGGAGATACCGGCAGTCTCTCCCTCGGTGGAGTTCTCGGAGTCGTCGCCCTGATTCTCAAGAAAGAGGTCCTGATTCTCATCCTCGGCGGGGTGTTCGTTCTGGAGATCGTCTCGGTGGTCATCCAGGTTGTTTCCTTCAAGCTGACGGGTAAACGAGTTTTCAAAATGGCACCGCTCCATCACCATTTCGAGCTCACCGGCTGGCCGGAAAGCAAGGTGGTGACGCGCTTGTGGATACTCGGCGGGCTTTTCGCGATTCTGGGTCTTTCGACCCTGAAGATTCAGTAGGCGAGGGGGAGGGATGGAGCGGGTCGAGAAGCAGCGAGGCGACATGGTTCTCATCATGCTGCTCGTTGTCATGTTGGGAGTCGGGATGGCGCTTCTCTTCTCCGGTTCCTACCCGTTTTCCATGCGCGCATTCAAGGATCCTCTCTATCTTCTCAAACGTCAGCTCATCTGGGCCGGTATCGGCGGCATCGTGGCATTCATCATTTCAATGACACCGGTGGCGATGTTTCGCCGCTGGATGCCTCTCATCCTGATCGCCACTTTGGTGGCGCTTCTTCTTCCCTTTCTGCCGGGTGTGGGCATGACGATCCTCGGTTCGCGGCGGTGGGTCAACCTTTTCGGCCAGTCTTTCCAGCCCTCCGAGCTCGTCAAAATCTGCCTCATCCTCTACCTGGCTTCCTACTTCGCCAATCGGGAAGAGGGCGGGAAGATAACGATGAACGCGTTGATTCCACCGTTTATCGTCACCTGCGCTTTTGCCGGCATCATATTGATGCAAAACGATTATTCGACGGCCATTTTCGTGCTCATCATCGGGTTGTCCATGTTCTTCATCGCGCGTGTGCGGATTCTCCACTTCTCCCTGATAACGCTTTTCACCGTGCCCCTGGGCTTCCTTCTTCTTTTCACCAAAGAGCATCGCGTGCAGCGCTTGATCGCGTTCTTCGATCTGAGCTCCCACAGCGCGGGAACAGGCTATCAGATCGTGAACGCGAAATCCGCCCTCATCACCGGTGGAATTTGGGGAAAAGGGTTGGGGCGCAGTGTGGCGAAGCTCGGCTCGCTTCCCATGTCGTACTCCGACTTCATCTACGCGATAGTGGGCGAGGAGACCGGTCTTCTGGGGGCGCTCTTCGTTCTGGCTCTCTTCGCGCTTCTGGCATGGCGCGGATACCGCGTGGCGCTGCACTCGCAGGATCGATTCTCCTATTACGTGGCCTTCGGCATCACCTCGGCGATCTGTCTCCAGGCGCTCTTGAACATGGCCGTGGCCATTGGCCTGGTGCCGACAACCGGTGTAACCCTCCCGTTTTTTTCGGCGGGAGGATCGTCGCTTTTTGCGACGCTCATCATGTGCGGGCTGCTCGTGAACATCTCACGGAGGGTGACCAATGTCTAACGCGGCGACATGGCGCGACAAGGCCGAACGTCCCGAGGGAGGCGCGCTTCCCCGATGGGCGCGACCGGTTCTCATCGCGCTCACGGTGCTGTGCGCTCTGGGGCTTGGCGCTCGGTTCATTGCCGAACCACTCATGACTATCCATCACGTGAACGTCCAGAGCGACGTGCCCCTCGCCGACGACCAGGTGCTTGCATTTTCAGGAATCCAAGGCGGCGAACACTGGTACACCATCGCGACATCCGCCATTCAGAAGCGGCTCGAGGCCAATCCGTTGATCCGCCAGGCGCGCGTCGAGCGTATTTTCCCCGACACGGTTCGATTGACCATCTGGGGCCGTCAGCCCGTAGCGCTCCTTCTCGCCGCCTCCGCGGGCAGAACCTTGCCGGTCCTCGTCGACGGCGACGGAGTGGCGTTTCGCCAAGGATCCAGTCGTGATGACCTCAACGTGCCGGTAATCTCGGGACTCAACGCCGGCAGCATGGCATTCGGGGCACGATTGCCCTCAATCTACCTGTCTCTTTTTTCCGATCTGCGGACGCTGCGCCAGAAAGCGCCGGCATTGTACGCGCAACTCTCCGAGGTACGCGTGATGCCGGAATCCGCGGATGCGGCCGCCGCTCAAGGCTACGATCTCCTCCTTTACCTCACCTCATCGCCGGTGCCGGTGCTCACCCGAGCCACCATCGATGACTCGGTGGTGAAGTACACACTCATGGTGGTGGACCTCTTGTCGCGGCAGGGCGTTTTGAAGGATATTCAGGAGCTCGATTTCAGAAGCGGAGACGTCGTCTACAAGCGAAGCACAGCGCAGGCAGCACTGAGCACGGGCTCCGCAAATGCGCCGAGTACGGCCGCCGGTAGTGCGCGGAGTACCGACGCTGCGAATGCGCCCGTCATGGTCGCTGGAAACGCGCCGAGTACGGCCGCGGGTAGTGCGCGGAGTACCGACGCTGGGAAGGGAGGATAGCACGGTGGCCGCACCCGAAGATCTGATCGTCGGCCTCGACATCGGCACGACGAAGGTCTGCGCCATAATCGGCGAAGTCAATGAGACCGGCCAGCTGGAAATCATCGGCGTTGGCACCACCCCTTCGCGCGGTCTGCGCCGCGGCGTGGTGATCAATATCGAATCCACCGTGAAGTCCATCCAGAATGCCGTGGAGTCAGCGGAGCTGATGTCTGGTCGCGAGGTCCACGGCGTGTACACGGGCGTGGCCGGCGGGCATATCGAAGGCATCAACTCCCGCGGCGTGGTCGCCGTCACCGGCAAGGATCGTGAGATCACCAAAGAGGACGTGGATCGCGTCATCGACGCCGCGAAGGCCATCGTTATCCCGATGGATCGTGAAGTCCTCCACGTGATTCCCCAGGAGTTCATTGTCGACCAACAGGGCGGCATCAAGAATCCGGTTGGCATGGTGGGCGTGCGGCTCGAGGCCGAAGCCCATATCATCACCGGTGCGGTCACCTCCGCGCAGAATATCGTCAAGTGCGTGAATCGGGCCGGTTTCAAGGTGAATGACATCGTGCTCGAGCCCCTCGCCTCGTCAAAGGCGGTGCTCACCCCGGATGAACGGGAGCTCGGCGTGCTCCTCATCGACCTCGGGGGAGGCACGACGGATGTCCTGGTCCATCTGGAAGGCGCTCCCTACCACACCGAGGTCCTTTCCATCGGCGGAGAGCAGGTGACGAGCGACCTTTCCATCATGCTCAAGACGCCGTTGGAAGTCGCGGAGAAGATCAAGAAGGAACGGGGATGCTGTTACGTTCCGGCCGTCCTGGAAGACGATGAAGTGGTCATACCCGGTGTCGGTGGCAGGGCGCCGCGAAAAATCGGCAGACGCAACATGGCGGAGATCATTCAGCCTCGCATGGCGGAGATCCTCGGGATGGTGAAAGAACAGATCGAAAAGAAAGGATACCTGCATCTTTTGGGAGGCGGAGTCGTGCTCACGGGCGGTGGCTCACTCCTTTCGGGTGCCGGGGAGCTTGCATCGGAAATATTCGGGCTTCCGGCGCGCATTGGATACCCGGTGAAGCTCGGCGGGCTCGTGGAAGAATACCACGACCCTATCTATTCCACCGGCGTCGGGCTCGTCATGTATGGCGCTTCGCGTGAGGGAACTGAAGGAGTCGACACGAGCTCCAGCGAGAGCACCTACTCGAGTGTGTGGGAGCGCATGCGGACCTGGTTCAAGGATTTCTTCTAGCGCAGGCACGGCGCCGAGGGCGGCAGCCGTGCGAGAGGGCCCCCAGGAGGGGTCCGCTAAAAATGTCTCGTGTTTCGGATTCATGCAGGGGAGGGGTCATGAATATCGAGCTTTTCGACAACAAGGGCACCAGCCCGACGGTCATCAAGGTCGTCGGAGTGGGCGGCGGCGGCAACAATGCCGTCAACCGAATGATCGCCATGGGATTGAAGAACGTCTCTTTCGTGGCGATCAACACCGATCAGCAAGCGTTGCACAGCTCAAATGCCGAGACACGCTTCGCGATTGGCACCAAGCTCACGGGGGGACTAGGCGCCGGCGGCATCCCAGAGATCGGTGAAAAAGCGGCGCAGGAAGACACGGAGAGCGTTCAGAATCTCTTGAAGGGCGCCGACATGGTGTTCATCACCGCGGGTATGGGCGGCGGGACCGGCACGGGCGCCGCGCCCGTGGTTGCCCACGTGGCGCGCCAAATGGGCGCGCTCACCGTCGCCGTCGTGACGAAGCCGTTCGATTTCGAAGGCAAACGCAAAATGCAGCTGGCCGAAGAAGGCATTGAGAAGCTGCGACAGGAAGTCGACACACTCATCACCATTCCCAATCAGCACCTGTTGAAGATCGCCGAGAAACGAACACCCATACGAGAAGCCTTCTTCATGGCGGACGAGGTTCTCCGGCAGGGCGTGCAGGGAATATCGGACCTGATCACGGAGCCGGGGGAGATCAATATCGACTTCGCCGATGTGCGCACCATCATGAAGGGTAAAGGCGACGCGCTCATGGGCATCGGCATGGGCAGCGGGGAAAATCGTGCGACGGACGCCGCCACCAACGCGATCAACAATCCGCTTTTGGAAGACGCGCGCGTGGAAGGTGCCAAAGGCATCCTCGTGAACGTGACCGGCGGCTTCGATTTCTCCCTCTCCGAATATGAAGAGGTCCTGAAGATCATCACCGCGAACGCGGATGACGATGCCTTGATCATCGCGGGCACGTCCATCGTGGAGTCCATGAATGACAGGCTGCGCGTCACGGTGATCGCCACCGGCTTTGCACCGGAAAAGCCGCGCGCCGCCGCAATCGAGACGGAACGCGCCGAGCCCGAGATCATTCCCTACGAAGAATGGGCTTCCATGGGCAAGACCGGCACGCGCAAGCATCCCGAGGACTTCCTCATGGGGCGCAACTCACGCGAGGCGGACTTGAGCGTTCCCACCGTCCTGCGCGAAAAACGCATCGTGGGTCAGAAAGACTGACGGCACGGGCGATGAGCGGCAAGAGTGACGAGCAGACAGAAGCAACGACGCGGGCGCTGACCGACAGCGACGCGGTTGCCCTGTTCAGCGACTACCTGACGATCGAACGACGCCTTTCTCCAACCACCGTCACGACCTACGCGACGGAGGTGCGCTCCTTTCTCGCCTTCGTGCGGGATTCCGGTATGACACGTGCCGGCGCGGGGGTGCACGAGGTGAACAATTACCTCATCAGGCGCCGCGTGGACAATATCGATCCGCGGACGCTCGCGAAGTCTGCATCCGCCATCCGCTCTTTTTATCGATTCCTCGTTCTCGAAGGTCATAGCGAAACGAACCCGGCGCGTCTCATCGATCCCGCGCACGTCACGCGGCGAATCCCGCGTTACCTGCCGGCAGAAGACGTGGACGTACTCCTTGACGCCTGCGATCCGGCGACCCTTGTCGGACGGCGGGACCGTGCGTTGTTCGAGCTCATCTACTCGTGCGGGCTGCGCGTGAGCGAGGCGGTCGGTCTCACCGTAGACCGCATCTCTTTGCCCGAGCGTGCCGTGCGCGTCATGGGGAAAGGCTCGCGCGAACGAATGGTGCCAATGGGAGAGCGCGCCGCCGGCCAACTGAAGAAGTACCTGAGCGAGGTTCGTCCCGTGCTGGTGGGACGGATCGCGGTGAACGAAGTGTTCCTCGGACGCGGGGGAAAAAGACTGTCGCGCAAAACCGTGTGGAAGATCTTCAAGACTCTCGCTTTGAAGTCCAATTTGGACGGCAAGGTGCACACGTTGCGCCACTCCTTTGCCACGCATTTGCTGCAAGGGGGCGCCGATCTCAGGTCCGTGCAGGAGCTGATGGGCCATGCCGATATCAGCACGACCCAGATCTATACACACGTGAGCCAGGAAGTGCTGAAAAAGACGCATGCGGCGTTCCATCCCCGGGGCGGCAGCGGCGCGGAGCGCGGCGAGAGCCCCCGTAGCGGCAGCGGCGCGGAGCGCGGCGAGAGCCCCCGTAGCGGCAGCGGCGCGGAGCGCGGCGAGAGCCCCCGTAGCGGCAGCGGCGCGGAGCGCGGCGAGAGCCCCCGGGGCGGGGGGGAAACGTCGTGATGAAAGCCGCGAGGGCAATCCTGCCGTTTACAGATGGCATGGATGCAAAGGATTCACTTTTCCTGCTGGGTCTCTCGCATGTGGAGTTCCTGAAGCCGCATGAAAAGCTGCTTCTGATCGAGATGATGGGAGGCGCTCAGCGCGTTTTCCAACTCTCCCTGGCGCAACTTGGCCAGGTCTTAGGCCGCCGTGTCTCCTCCAAACTCTGGCGCACAGAAGAATTACTGCGCGCGGCGGAGAGGACGCAAAAATCCTTGACTGACAGTGGAACCCGAAGCATCTTCTACTGGGACGCGACGTACCCACCGCAGCTTCGAGAGATCTACGACCCCCCGGTAACGCTTTTTCTCAGAGGATCGCTTCCAGATCCTGAAGTTCCCTTGGCCGGCATCGTGGGCACGCGCTATCCCACGGGCGGGGCTCATGCCGCGGCGTTTCGTTTCGGGTTCGAACTGGGACGATCCGGCGTTGGTGTCGTATCCGGGCTCGCCCGCGGTATCGACAAAGACGCCCATGAGGGATGCGTCGAGGCGGGAGGAGTTTCAATTGCGGTTCTGGGCAACGGCATCGACGAATTGTATCCGCAGTCCAGCCGGAGCGTCGGCATGACGCTTCTGGATCGGGGCGGCGCCATCCTCAGCGAGTATCCTCCGGGCGTGCCGCCGCTCCACTACCATTTCCCGGCACGCAATCGGATCATCAGCGGCTTGAGCCGAGCCGTCGTCATCGTGCAAGCGCCGGAAAAGTCGGGCGCTCTCATCACGGCGGATTACGCCCTGGAGCAGGGTCGCGACATCTGGGTGCACACGGAGGGACTCACCGGAACGTGCAGCGCCGGCACACGGCGCCTTGCAGAGTCCGGCGCCCCGGTGGCAGCCTGTGCCGCAGACCTCTTGCGCGACTGGGGCTATCGGGCTGTTGCCACGCCAAGCAGCTCCGACCCGGGGGCCCTATCCACGGGTGCGCGTATGGCGCGCATGCTGGATTGCGAGATCGACGGGACCTGCGCCTTGAAGGGCGGGGAGACGTACTGGAGAAGATGATGCAGACAGATAACGATCCAAAGACGGACGCCGAAGTCACAATCCCGCACGAGACGAAGCCGGCACGGGCAAAACCCCGGTCGGCGGGCGCGTCGCGGGCCGCCGGACGTCGACCCACCTTGCACAAGAAGCAGGTGCTTCTCATCGTGGAGTCCCCGGCCAAAGGCAAGACAATCGAAAAGTATTTGGGAAAAGGCTACACGGTGGCGGCTTCCATGGGTCATCTGATAGATCTGCCCAAGTCACGGCTCGCCATAGACGTCGAGAACTCCTTCGAGCCCGAATACATCACGGTTCGGGGCAAGGCGAAGATCCTGAAAGAGCTGAAGCAAAAGGCAAAGAAGGCAGACACGATTCTGCTGGCCTCGGATAATGACCGTGAAGGGGAGGCGATTTCTTTCCATCTTCGAAACGCATTGCAGGGCGGGAAAAATCCTCCTGATATCCAGCGCATTACCTTCAATGAAATCACGCCCAAGGCCATCCGTGAGGCGGTTGCACATCCCGGCACCATTGATATGTCCAAGGTGAACGCGCAGAAAGCCCGACGCGTTCTCGACAGGATCGTGGGCTATTACCTTTCACCCCTCTTGTGGAAGAAGGTGAAAAACGGGCTCTCCGCCGGGCGTGTCCAGTCGGTGGCGCTTCGCATAATCTGTGAGCGCGAAGCGGAGATCGAAGCCTTCCTGCCCGAAGAGTACTGGAGCCTCGAAGCGGAGTTGCGGAAGGGCAAACATCAATTCGTGACGCAACTGGTCGCGGTGAAGGGGGACAAGCCCCTTCTCACCAACGAGGCCCTTACGCAACAGTGCATCGACGCTCTTCAGGGATTGGACTTCACCGTCGCCGACATTCGTGTCACCGAAAAGATTTCCCGACCCCGGCCCCCTTTTACGACATCCACTCTACAGCAGACGGCGGCGAACCGCTTCGGATTCACCGCCCGCAAGACCATGCAGATCGCCCAGGGTCTCTATGAAGGCGTCAATATCGGTTCCGAACGGTTGGGATTGATCACCTACATGCGCACGGACTCCACAAGGATCGCCGAAAGCGCGCTTGCCGAGGTTCGCGAGTTCATCGGCGCGGAATATCCCACCGAGCTGCCCGAAATCGCCAACATTTATGCCGCCGGCAAGGGTGCTCAGGATGCGCACGAGGCCATCCGTCCTACCTATGTCACGCGCACCCCCGCGGAGCTCAAGAAACATCTCACTTCGGAAGAGTTCCGCCTGTACTCCATCATTTGGGAGAGATTCGTTTCGTCGCAAATGACCCCCTCAAAAGCGAGCACGAACACCGTCGACTTCACGGCGGCGGACTACACATTCCGCGCCTCGAGCACGAAGGTTGTGGACAAGGGGTTTCAGAAGGCGCTGAGCCTCCTCGCCTCCAAAGAGCAGACAAAGGCGCTTCCCACCTTGACCGTCGGCGAAATTCTCGAGGTGGTGAAATTCGATCCCGAACAGCACTTCACCATGGGTCCTCCGCGATTCACCGACGCAACGATCGTCAAGACGCTGGAGGAAAAAGGCATCGGCAGGCCATCAACATACGCGCCCATCATATCGGTGCTTCTGGATCGCTATTATGTGGTGCGAAAGTCGCGCCAGCTCATTCCCACGATCCTCGGGAAGATCATCAACGACATGCTGAGCAAATCTTTCCCCGAGCTTCTCGATCCCAACTTTACCGCCGCGATGGAGCTTCGCCTGGACCAGGTGGAGGAGGGCGCCTCGGACTGGCAGTCCATGATTCGCGAGTTCTACGGTCCATTCCAGCGGAAGGTCACCTCGGTCGAGCAGACCTTGGAATCCGTCAAGGGGGTTATGGACGAAAAGACGGATGTCGTGTGCGAGATATGCGGACGGCCCATGGTAAAGAAGCTGGGCCGGTACGGATTTTTCCTCGCGTGCACCGGCTTTCCCGAATGCAAGAACACGAAGCCCGTTCCTCTTGCCGCATGCCCGCGGCCCAACTGCGGCGGCCAGATCGTGGCCCGTAAGCGCAAGCGTGGCCGGGGCCGGGAGTTTTACGGCTGCACGAATTATCCCACGTGTGATTTCGTGACCTACTTCAAGCCGACGGATTCCAAATGCCCCAAGTGCGGTTATTTCCTCGTGGAAAAAGAGGACAAACAGCGCGGCATGTATAAGGCATGCATCAACCCGTCGTGCGATTACCTGCACACGAAAGGGGTTGAGGAGGGCGATATACCCGTGATCAACGCCGCGGACGATTCATCGGAAATGCCCCCAGGAGTGGCCGATGGAATGCCACCAGGAGTGGCCGGGCATGCGTGACGACTATATCCAATACCTTGGAATGGTGCGAAACCTCTCGCCCCATACCCTCGAGTGCTACGGGAAAGATCTCGAAAAGTACGAAGCGTTTCTCGCCGAGCGCGGCGTGGCGCCCGAGGCGGCGAGCGTCGCGGAAGCCCGCGGATTCGTCGCGTGGCTGTCGCGTGAGGGCCTCGCACCGCGGTCCGTGAATCGAATGGTTTCCGGCGTTCGCGGCTGGTATCGCTATATGGAGCGACGAAGCGAAGTTTCCGCAAATCCCTTTGCCGAAATCCGCAGCCTTCGGACGGAGAAACGGCTGCCCTCGTTCTTGTTCGAAGATGAAATGGCCCGTCTGGTGGAAATGCCCAGCCGCGAGCCATGCGCTGACAAGGAGGAGTTCTGGAAGTTGCGCGATCGTGCCGTTCTGGAAACGCTCTACTCGACCGGTTGCCGCATTTCCGAGCTCGTTGCGCTGGATCTGAATGACGTGGACCTGAAAAACCACGCCGCGCGCGTCATGGGAAAAGGATCCAAGGAGCGCAACGTGTTCCTGGGCGCGGCCGCCGCCGAGGCTTTGCGATCCTACATGAGCTTGCGCCCGTTCCATGCCCGCGCCGTCGATGCAAAACCGACATCAGCGGCCACCGACTCTCTGCGCGCACTTTTCATAAATCAGCGGGGAGGGCGGATCACCGATCGCGGCGTGCGGTTCATCTTGAGCGAGTATCTCTCGAGGGCGAATCTCGGCAAGAGGGTCACTCCGCACACATTCCGACATTCCTTCGCCACGCATCTCCTGGACAGGGGCGCCGATATTCGCGCCGTGCAGGAGCTGTTGGGCCATGCATCGCTATCAACGACTCAAGTCTATACGCACGTCGGCATGGACAAGTTGAAGAAGGTCTATAGGAGGGCGCATCCTCATGCCAACTAGAGAGGAAATCAGGAGCACCACGGTCATCGCGGTGCGTCGAGGCACGACGGTGGCGATGGCCGGGGACGGCCAGGTCACCATGGGCAACACGGTCATGAAATCAAATGCGAGAAAGATCCGTCGCATTTATGACGGAAAGATCCTTGTCGGCTTTGCCGGGGCGACCGCCGACGCGTTCACTCTTTTCGAACGATTCGAGGGCAAGGTGAAGGAGTACGGCGGGGACATCACGCGGAGCGCCGTCGAGCTCGCCAAGGATTGGCGAACGGACCGCATCCTTCGCCGATTGGAAGCCCTCCTGCTCGTAGCGGATCGCAAGGCCACCTTTCTCATTTCCGGCACCGGTGACGTTGTGGAGCCGGACGAGGGAGTGATCGCCATCGGTTCGGGAGGAAGCTTCGCGTACGCCGCGGCTCGCGCCTATATCGATGCATCGGAGCTGGGCGCACGGGATATCGCGGAACGGTCGCTGCGCATCGCGGCGGGCATCTGCATCTATACGAACATGGAGATAATGGTGGAGGAGCTGACATGAGCGGCGGTGTCCTTTCCAAGGGTTCCGAGCTCACCCCGCGCGAAATAGTGGTCGAGCTGGACAAATACATCATTGGGCAGGAAAAAGCAAAGAAGGCGGTGGCCATCGCGCTTCGCAACCGCACACGGCGGCAGAGACTCCCCGAGGAGCTGCGCGACGAGGTGGCTCCCAAGAATATCATCATGATCGGACCGACCGGGGTGGGAAAGACGGAGATCGCGCGCCGATTGTCCAAGCTCTGCGGCGCCCCGTTCATCAAGGTCGAGGCGACAAAGTACACCGAGGTCGGCTACGTGGGTCGTGACGTGGAGTCCATGGTTCGCGATCTTGTCTCCGTTGCCGTTTCCATGGTGAAGGCGGAGCTCTCGGAAGAAGTCCGCGTGGAGGCCGAGCGCCGCGCCGAAGAGGCACTTCTCGACCTCCTGCTTCCCGGCGTCAAAAAGCCCGCCCGCCGTCCCGGCTCGGATGAGCCGGTAGAGGTCGAGTCCACTGAGGTCGCGGCAACGGTCGGGTTCGCCACGGACACGAGCGTGGACGCCACTCAGCCAAAAGGCACGCGGGAAAAGATGCACGACATGCTCACGCGTGGTCTGCTCGACGAGCGTCTTGTCGAGGTCAACGTCACGAAATCTGCGATGCCGGTGATGGAGATATTCTCCGGCACTTCAATGGAAGACATGGAGCTGAATTTCGGAAACCTGGGAAACATTTTCGGCGGGAAGAAGAAGCGCAAAAAAGTCACGGTGAAACAGGCACGCGAGATACTCCTGAACGAGGAGATGGACAAGCTTGTCGACATGGAGCGCGTGTCCGAGCTGGCGCGCCAGCGCGTGGAGGAGATGGGGATCATCTTCATCGACGAAATCGACAAGATCGCCTCCCGTGGTGAAAAGGTGGGCATCGACGTTTCGCGCGAAGGGGTCCAGCGCGACATCCTGCCCATCGTCGAAGGCTCCAAGGTGACGACCAAGCACGGCATCGTGGACACGCGGCACATCCTCTTCATTGCCGCGGGGGCGTTTCACATGAGCAAGCCCTCTGATCTCATACCCGAGCTGCAGGGCCGCTTTCCTCTGCGCGTCGAGCTGTCCCCCCTTACCAAGGAAGACTTCGTGAAAATCCTCACTCAGCCGCGCAATGCCCTCATCACCCAATATACGGAGCTCTTGAAGACGGAAGGGGTGACGCTGGAGTTCAAGCCGGAGGCAATAGATCGCCTGGCGGAGATCGCCACGGAGGTCAACTCGCGTTCCGAGAACATCGGGGCACGTCGCTTGCACACGATCATGGAGCTGCTCCTGGAAGAAGTTTCCTTCCACGCGCCCGAGATTTCCGGCCAGACCATCACCATAACGCGCGAATACGTGGATGAGAAGGTCAAGGACGTCGTGCAGGACCAGGATCTCACGCGCTACATATTATAGGAAGTCGGTGTTCAGGAGCCTGGAAAACAGGCCGAAAATGAGAGGGAAGAGAGGTCGAGACGGTCATGGTGTTCGGTGGTTCATTCGGGAAGAATCTGGAAATGCTCACGCGCGAAATGGACGTCACGACGATGCGGCGGAACGTCATCGCGAACAACATCGCCAACGCCGACACACCCAATTTCAAGCGTAGCGATCTGAACTTCGAAAGCCAGCTGAAGCGCGCGCTGGATTCGGAAAAAGCGATGGATCCTTTTCCTCAAGTGGTGACCAATGCGCGTGACATCCCTTTCAATCGCCCCATCGATTGGAAGAGCGTGAAGCCGGTGCAGGTCCTGGATTACCTTACGACCTCGAAGAACAACGGAAACAATGTGGACATCGAGCAGGAAGGCATGGATTCGCTGAACAACCAGCTCATGTATACCACCCTGGCACAGATACTCACGAGCGAGTACCAGCGCGTGAATCTCGTTCTGAAGTAAGCGACGGACAAGGAGACTGACTGATGGGCATGTTTACGAGCATTTCGACGGCGGGTTCGGGTCTGACGGCGGAGCGCATGCGGCTGGACGTCATCGC
>Ga0265342_10000116_pt1 | contig 87805 bp, 84 predicted proteins | sample 4CB327metaG_FD_203125 | JGI IMG/M metagenome (GOLD analysis project Ga0265342, IMG submission 203125) | Rhizosphere microbial communities from Carex aquatilis grown in University of Washington, Seatle, WA, United States - 4-CB3-27 metaG | ecosystem: Host-associated > Plants > Roots >...
AGCCTGAAGCCGCGTGACAAGCAGTTGCTTGCCAATGCGCCCTACGACACCAAGACTCCCATTCCGGTTCCGTTTCAGCGCCACCTTGTCGATTATCATCGCAAGGAAGCCCCGGGCACGATTGTCATCGATCAAGACAATCACTTCCTTTACTTCGTCCTGAGCGACAACAAGGCGATCCGGTACGGGGTCACTGTTGGCGAAGAGGCGCAGAACTGGTCGGGCGTCGCCAAGATCGGCAACATGACGGAATGGCCGACGTGGACGCCGACCTCGGGCGAGCATCAGCGCCTCGGCAATATTCCGAATTTCGTCACCGGCGGGCCGCATAACCCGATGGGCGCCCGCGCGCTCTATCTGTACGCCGACGGCAAGGACACGCTGTTCCGCATCCACGGCACCAATCAGCCGGAATATATCGGCTTCTCGGTTTCGTCCGGCTGCATTCGCCTGACCAACGAGGACGTCATCGATCTCTACAATCGGGCGAAGCTCGGCACCACGGTGGTCGTCATCGCGCCCGGTCACGGCGATTCGCCGTATAATCCGAAGGTTGCGCTCGGCGGCGCCCGCGAGTAACCGCGCGACAAGTACGCGACAAGCATACGGTTCGAAGGTTTTGGGGGAGTGACGTCAGCGGCGCTAGAGCAACGGCTCTGCGCCGCTGTGCGTTTTGGCTAGCCCGCCGGCCGCTTGCCAGCCGCCATCACGCTCCGATATCGATTCGCACGATCTCCGGTGGAACACCGAGGCGCACCGGCACCTTGCTGGTGCCGAGGCCCCCGGACACGATCATGTGCCGGCCGTCTTCGACGATGTGCCCGTAAGCGAAGCGCGCGCCGTAGACCGACGGCAGAAACGATTCCCAGACCAGCGGCACACGAATTTGTCCGCCATGGGTGTGTCCCGCGAGCGTCAAGGACACCCGGTCCGGCACGGCCGGAAACACGTCGGGCTCATGGGCGAGCAGGATCACCGGATCATCCGTATCGATCGCGGCGAGCGTGCCTGGCAAATCATCGGAGCCGTCGACGTCGCCATGATTCGCATGCCCGATCTGGTCGCCCAAACCGGCCAACCAAAAGCGACGGCCCGAGGTGCCGAGGCGAACCGCATGATTTTCCAACACCGGGATCGCGACATCGGCGAGAGCGCGGCGGACGTGATCAACACCAACCGTCCAATCGTGATTGCCGAGCACCGCCCACACACCGAGCGCGGCCTTAAGGCGCGAGAACTCCGCGGCCCAGATCCGATGCGGCACGCGTTCGGTGACGAAAGGATGCGTGGCGACATAGTCGCCAAGCAACACGATCAGGTCCGATTTCAGCGCGTTGGTGACGTCGACCAAATGTCGAATGTGTCTCACGGTCATGTTAGGACCGCCGGCGTGCAGATCCGCGATGACGCTGATCGACAAGGATTGTCCCGACGGCCAATGCGGAAGCTGCGGACGATAGGACGTCACCACCAGCCCCAACGGCTCGACACCGACGGCATAGGCTGTGGTCGCGCTGCCGAGCAATCCGCCGAAGCCGAGACCACCCAGCACGACGCGACGCGTGACACCGAATGTCGCGGAGCGCTGATCGATATTGGCTTTGGACGGACTATTGGATGGGGCTGACGGCATGCCCGTTTCTAGCGCGCGAGCGGTGAATCCGAGGTTCACGGGACCGGTGATCGGCGTCCCGCAGGCGCACAAAATTCAAGCGTGAATGGATTCGTTGACCACGTTGAGGTTAAGCGGGCGTTAGTGGCGCGCGCTCCAGTCGAGCGTTCGATCAAGCGCACGTGTGAGGCGATCGAACAAGGCGTCGATTTCGGTGCCGGTGATGATCAGCGGCGGACAGATCGTGATGGTGTCACCGATGACCGAGCGCACGATCAAACCCTCCGCTTCGGCGAACCGCACACATTGGGGACCGACGCCCTTCGATGGTTCGAACGCGCGCCTGCTGGCTTTGTCGGCCACGAGTTCCAAGCCGGCAATGAGACCCATGCCGCGGGCCTCGCCGACCAGAGGATGCTGGTCGAGGGCATGTAAACGAGATTGGAATTGCGGAACCTTGGATGCGGCCTTCTCGACGATCCGATCGCGCGCGTAGATCTCCAATGTTTTCACCGCGACGGCGGCCGAGACCGGATGGCCGGAATAGGTGAAGCCGTGGCCAAAGGTTCCGATCTTGCGGCTCTCCGTCAGCATTGCCTCGTACATCATGTCCGGAACCGTAACCGCCGCGATCGGCAGATAGGCGGAGGACAGCGCCTTTGCGATCGACAGGCTGTGCGGCTTGAATCCAAACGCCTCGCATCCGAACGTGTGGCCCAGGCGGCCAAAGCCGCAGATGACCTCGTCGGAAATCACGTAGAGATCGTATCTGCGACACACCGCGGCGATCTTGTCGAAGTAAGTCCTGGGCGGAACGATGACACCGCCCGCGCCCATCACCGGTTCGGCGATGAACGCCGCGACCGTCTCCGGCTCCTCCCTGAGGATCAGCGCTTCAAGTTCGTCGGAGAGACGCGTGGCAAACTCCTCCTCGCTCTCGTCGGCGAGGCCAAAGCGATAATGATGCGGGCAGCTGGTATGCAGGATGTTGGCGATCGGCAGATCGAAATCGATTTGATTGTTGGGAAGACCGGTCAGCGAAGCCGCCGCAACGGTGACGCCGTGATAGGCTCTGGCGCGGCTGATGATCTTCTTTTTCCTTGGTCGGCCGAGAGCATTGTTCATGTACCAGACCAGCTTGATCTGGGTGTCATTGGCTTCCGAACCGGAATTGCAGAACAGAATCTTGGACACCGGTATCGGCGCGATATCCTTGAGTCGTTCGGCAAGCTCGATCGCGGGATCATGACTCTTGCCGTTGAAGAGATGCGCGAACGGCAATTTCCGCATTTGCGCGGCGGCGGCCTCGACCAGTTCCTCGTTGCCGTAGCCAAGCGCCGTGCACCACAAGCCGGCCATGCCGTCGATGTAGCCCTTGCCTTCGGTATCGTAGATGAAGACCCCCTCGCCGCGATCGATGATCATCGGCCCGGTGTCACGAAAGGCGGCAAGATTGCTGTAGGGATGAACCAGCGTTTCAATGTCGCGGACGGCGAGATTGCTCAGGACGGGCATGGATCGGTCTTTCGAGGCGGCGGCTGGTGCCGTGAAGCGCTATTGTGGGCGCGACGGGCCTCGATCGTCAAAGCTTGCGGCCGGCCGGCGACGGACCGGGCGCGTCTTCAACCAACGGCCGCGGCCGCGGCAACGGCACGCCGTCGGCGGTTTCGGCCTCGGGCTTTGCCGGCTCGCGCACGTCCCACTGGCAGATCCGATAGCCGTTGTGGCGTTCGGCAAGGTCGATGTGAATGTGACTTTCATGGTAACCGTCGGAGCCCGGCCCGAGCACCGTCATGAAGCGCGCGCAGGCGCCCTGGCGCATGGCATCGCGAAAATCCTTGGCCACCTTGACATCGGTCAGTCCAAGATTGGTGCCGTCCGCAAGCTTCAGCGATTTGATGTCGAGGGCATTGGCAAGACCGTGTTCGGAGACCTTGGCGCCGACCACGCGGTTGCGGCCGCGACATTCGAAGGAGTCGTAGTTCTCTACCCCCCGCAAGGGCGCGTGGGTTTCGCCGACCAGAGGGGCGACCTCGTCCCGCACCCAGTGCGCGACCGCCTCAGCCATGCTGCAGCGGAGCGTCGCCGCCGGATTGACCACGACCTTGGCGTGGTCCGGCAGTATGATGGACTCCAGCCGGACCACATCGAGCGCGCCGCAATCGCCCGGCCCGATGATCGACGGCAACGGATGAAACACCGCCAGCTCCGAGGAGAGGCGCAGCTGGCAGGCCGAAGGCTCGCCCGGCGACGCGGCGACGGTCGGCGCCGGTTCGGGTAACGAGGCATAGGCCTCCTGCGGCGGGGTGAGCGATGGCGACATCAAGGCCGGTCCCTTGGTTGTGGGCCGCAAGGGAAGCATGGACGCCTGCGATGACGGCACATCAGGGGGCCGCGGGCGCGGCAATGGAATCCCCTCGGCACCGGCGCGACCGTCCGCGACCAACCACGATGCGATTGCGACGAGAATCAGTGACAAGGGAATGGGCTTCACGCGACCAGATTCGGGAAACATTGCGGTTTAATGCGGGCATGACGAACCGTCACCGGCCGCATGCGGTTATCGGTGAGCGAAATCGGGGATAGGCGCGATGGCGGCGGTCGACGTGGTTGTTGTCGGACTCGGCGTGACGGGAAGTGCGACGCTTGAACAACTCGCGCACCGCGGTCAGCGCGTTATCGGCATCGAGCGCGATGTGCCTGGCCACGACCGCGGATCTTCCCATGGCGAAAGCCGGATCATTCGCCTGGGATATTTCGAGCATCCGTCCTACGTCCCTCTGGTCCGCGCGGCTCTGCCGCTGTGGCGGGAGCTGGAGGCGCGTTCCGGCCGATCACTGCTTGCAGTCACCGGCGTGCTCGAGATCGGTTCACCGGAATGCGTCCTGATCCAGGGAACTCTGCTGGCCTCGCGCCAGCATGGCCTCCCACACCAGCAGTTGGACGCCCGCACTTTGATGCAACGGTTCCCGTCGTTCCGGCTCCCCCCGGAGTTCGTCGGCGTGTTTCAACCGGATGGCGGCTATCTGCTGGCGGAGACCGCCATCCAGGTGCAAATCGCATTGGCGCAAACCGCCGGTGCCGAGATCGCCTTGGGAGAAACCGTGCGCGCCATCGCGCCGCGCGCCGGCGGCGTGCGCGTGCAGACCGACCGCCGCTCGATCGACGCCGGCGCGGTCGTGGTCGCCGCAGGCGCCTGGGTCGCGTCGCTGCTGGCCGGGCTGCCCGCCCTGCGCATCACGCGTCAGGTGCTGGCCTGGTTTGCACCGATCACCCCCGCGTTGTTTACCCGCGACCGCTTCCCGGTCTTTCTCATCGAAAGCGCCTACGGCATGCATTACGGCTTTCCCCTGATCGGCGATCGGGGCGTTAAAGTCGCGAAGCACCATCACCTTGAGCAGGCGGTCGATCCCGATGACGAGCGCCGGATCCTGGCCGAGGATGAGGCTGCGATCCGCGATGCTGTCGCGGCCTACCTGCCCGCGGCCGCCGGGCCATTGCTGGCGGCCAAGACCTGCCTCTACACCATGACGTCCGATGGCGATTTCATTCTCGATCACCTGCCGGGCCATCCCCAGATCATTGTGGCCTCGCCATGTTCCGGTCACGGTTTCAAGTTTGCTCCGGTCATCGGAGCGGCCGCGGCCGATCTGGCGACCACGGGGGCGACGTCCTATGACATTACTCGATTTCGATTGGGTCGTTTCGCCGCCGCGCCGGCGTAGTGATTTGGCTCTTGTGTAGCGCTTGGAACGGCTCCGGAGCGGGGCTCGATGAATTGCCCTTGATGGCATGCGCTGCATGGCGCAGATTACCCTTCCCGCAACGTCAATTGTGAAATGTCAGCCATGTATGTCGCCGCCAGCAAGCGCCTCACCAACGAAGGCGCCAAGACAATGATGGCGACCGCCATCGCCAAGGCCCGCGAGGCCGGAATTGCCATTTCGGCCGCCATTGCCGATGCCGGCGGCCATCTCCTGCTGCTTGAACGCATGGACGGCGGACGCTTCCACGCGGTTCATTCCGCCACTACCAAAGCGGTGTGTGCGGCATCGAACAAGCGACCGACGTCGCCGCATGGCGCGCAGGCGCAGCCGCTCGACGTCGCGCACGCTCTGGGTCTTGCGCTTGCCGCCGGGCCGGAACGCTGGACCGCCATGGAAGGCGGCTTTCCCATCATCGTCGACGGCGAGTGCCTCGGCGGCATCGGCGTCAGCGGCGGCGACTGGGCGACCGACGAACGCATCGCGCGCGAAGCGGTGGAGTCGATCGGCGCCACCTGGCGCATCGACGCCAAATAATCACCCGCACTTTCATTCAGTCAACGAGTCGAGCTGAGATGGACCAGGATCCGTTACGCGTTGCGTGCCTCGGGATGGGGTGGTGGTCGGATGTGCTTGCCGACGCCATCCAACGCTCCAACAAGATCAAGATCGTCGCGTGCTACTCGCGCTCCAGGGACAAGCGCGACACGTTCGCTGCGAAATATCGCTGTCAGGCGCTGACAAGCTACGAGGCGATGCTGGCGGAAACCGGCGTCGAGGCGATCATCAACACGACGCCGAACGACGTGCATCTGGAAACCACCAGCGCCGCCGCCGCGGCCGGCAAGCACGTCTTTCTCGACAAGCCGATCGCGAACACGGTGACGGACGGACGCGGGATCACCGACGTCTGTCGAAAGGCCGGCGTTGTGCTCGCGCTGGGTTATCAGCGGCGGCGGGAAAGTCACTTTCGTTGGGTCAAGCGCGAGATCGAGGCCGGAACGTTCGGCAAACTGGTCAACGCCGAAGCCAACATCAGCCGCGACCGCCTCGGCCAGATCGATCTGAATTCGTGGCGCTACACCGCCGCCGGCATGCCGGGCGGTGTCATGTTGCAGATCGGCATCCACTACACCGATGTGCTGACCTACCTGATGGGACCGATCAAGGCGGTAACCGGTCAGTCGGCGCAGCTTGTGCTTCCCGGCGACAATCCGGATGTCGCAAGCCTGATCCTCGAACATGAAGGCGGGGCATTGTCGACGCTCAATGCCAGCTACGCCTCCGCATCCGAATATTATCTGATGAACATCTACGGCAAGGAGGCGACCGCCTTCTACGACATGCACAATGGTTTGCGGATGCAAAGGCGCGGCAGCAAAGCCGTGACCGCGGTCCCCTGTGAAAAGAATGACGCGATCGTCGAGGAACTCGAGGAATTCGCCGCTGCCGTTCGCGGTCACGGCGAACCGGAAATGGACGGCGATCGCTCGACCACGTCGCTGGCGGTGATCCGCGCCGGGCTGCTGTCCGTCAAGGAACGTCGGCGCGTCGAGGTTGCGGAAATCCTGTCCGGGGCTTAAGGCGGTCGACGGCGACACGAGGCCGGGAAGGCCCTCGCCGCAACTCAGGGCAAGGAAACGTTCGTGTCGGCCTCGGAAATCCTCGTTCTCGCGCTCATGGGATTCATCGGAGGCATCGTCAACGCCGTCGCCGGCGGGGGCACGTTTTTTACCTTCGCCGCACTCGTCGCGTTCGGGATGTCGACGCTCGATGCCAACGCGACCAGCGCTGTCGCGCTGGTGCCAAGCAGTTTTGCGACCGGTGCGGCCTATCGGCACGAGACCTCAAAGTACTGGCGCGAGATCTTGCCGTTCGCTGTCATTGCCGTAATCGGCGGTCTCGCCGGAGGTGCGCTGCTGATCGCAATCGGTGACCAGCGGTTTCGACCTTTGGTACCGTGGCTGCTCGCGGGCGCGACCCTGCTGTTTGCGCTCAGCACGCCGATCCGGAACTTGGTGGGAAAGATCGCCGGCAGCGGCGGGATTGGGCCGATCTGGAGCTGCGCGATCATCGCCGCCGTTACGGTCTACGGCGGATTCTTCGGCGCGGGCATGGGCATCATGCTGCTTGCCGCACTCGCTTTGATGGGAAACGGCGATTTTCACCGGGCCAACGCCACGAAAAATGTCGTCGCGGTGCTTGCACAATCCGTCGCGGTGATCCTGTTCATCGCCAATGGCCTGGTGCGTTGGCCGCAGGCCATCGTCACCACGCTCGCCGCGATCGCCGGCGGCTATCTCGGCGTCACGCTGGCGCGCCGTGTCCCGGAAACCATCGTGCGCGCCACCGTGGTGGCGGTCGGCACCGTGTTGACGGTGATCTTCTTCTTGCGATGATGTCACGCGACGCGGCTCGCCTGCCCGGAAGCGGCTGATTTAAAGTTCGACGGCGGCTGTTTCTGAAACCCGGTCGTTGTCGTATAGGTATGAGATTGCACGACAAGGTCGGCCGCGACCATCTCGCGTCACGACCCAACAACAGCAACAAAAATCGCCAACCGGAGGGATCGCCATGTTCGGACTGATGCAGGATTGGCCCCTGTTGTGCCATCGCGTGATCGACCACGCCGCCACCTTTCACGCTGAACGCAGCATCATCTCGCGCTCCATCGAGGGTCCGATCCACACCATTACCTATGCCGCGCTCCGCGCGCGCGCCTTGCGCGTCGCGCAAAGGCTTGACAAAGACGGCATCAAACTCGGCGATCGGGTGGCGACGCTGGCATGGAACACGTCGCGACATCTCGAAGCCTGGTACGGCATTCTCGGCATCGGCGCGGTCTACCATACGGTCAATCCGCGGCTGTTCCCCGAACAGATCGTCTGGATTATCAATCACGCCGAGGATCGCGTCCTGATGACCGACCTGACGTTCGTGCCGCTGCTGGAGAAACTCGCCGACAAGCTGCCGACCATCGAACGCTACGTCATCCTGACCGATGCGGCTCACATGCCGGTGACCCCGCTCAAGGACGCTGTCGCGTACGAGCAATGGATCGCGGATGTCGACGGCGATTTTGCCTGGAAGACGTTCGACGAAAATACCGCTGCCGGCATGTGCTACACCTCGGGCACGACCGGGCATCCCAAAGGCGTCGTCTATTCGCATCGCTCCAATGTGCTGCACGCCATGGCCTCCAATGGTGGCGACGTATTGGGATTGGCGTCGCGTGACGTGGTCATGCCAGTGGTGCCGTTGTTTCACGCCAATGGATGGTCGCTCGCCTTTTCCGCACCGATGGCCGGCGCCACGATGGTGATGCCCGGCATGAAGCTCGACGGGCCCTCGGTCTACGAACTGCTCAACCAGTTCAAGGTGACGTGCACGGCCGCGGTGCCCACGGTGTGGCTCACGCTGCTGCAACACCTGGAGGCGATCGGCGGCAAGCTTCCGCATCTGCGACGCGTGGTGATCGGCGGCTCCGCCTGCCCGCGCGCCGTGACCAAGGCCTTCCAGGACGTCTACGGCGTCGAAGTCATCCACGCCTGGGGCATGACCGAGATGAGCCCGCTCGGCAGCACCTGCACTTTGCTGCCGGAATATGCCGATCTTGCCGGCGAAGCGCGGCTCGATATCCAGCAGAAGCAGGGACACCCGCCGTTCACCGTCGAGATGAAGATCACCGACGATGCCGGGCGCAAACTGCCATGGGACGGCAAGACCTTCGGCCGGCTGAAAGTACGCGGCGCGGCAGTGGCCAAGTCGTACTTCAAAGGCGACGGCGGACACCTGCTCGACGACGAAGGATTTTTCGATACCGGCGACGTCGCGACCATGGACCGTTGCGGCTACATGCAGATCGTCGACCGGGTCAAGGATGTGATCAAGTCGGGCGGGGAATGGATTTCGTCGATCGATCTGGAGAACTTTGCGATTGGGCATCCCAGCGTCGCCGAAGCCGCGGTGATCGGAATCAAGCATCCGAAATGGGACGAACGGCCGCTTTTGGTGTTGGTGCTGAAGGCGGGTCAGACCGCAAACAGGGAAGAGATTCTGGCCTTCATGCAAGGCAAGGTGCCGAAATGGTGCCTCCCGGATGACGTCGTGTTCGTCGACGAGATTCCACACACCGCGACGGGAAAGATTCAAAAAACGGCGTTGCGCGAACGCTTCAAAGACTATGCGTTGCCTAATTCAGCGGCAACGGGATGACGGGACGCGACCTGCTGTTGCGGGTTGAAAGTAAGTGTAAAGAACCAACTGATATTACCGCCCATGGTTGTTTGTGACTGCGGCGCGCCTTATTCGTGAGGGACATTGTTGGTCAGGGGGCATCATGAGCGTTCTCGACCCGCCGGGATCGCCGTCGTCGCTCGGCATTACAGTTCAATCCGACCGGCTTGCTCACTTCGTGGGCCCAAGCGGCGACTATTGGCGCCTGCTGATCCGCGGAAATGCCCTGGTCGCGGTGACGCTTGGCATCTATCGATTTTGGCTGAGCACCGACATGCGTCGGTTTCTCTGGTCCAACACGGTGATCGGCGGCGAGAGTCTTGAATATACCGGACGCGGCATCGAACTATTTCTCGGATTTCTGATCGCGATCGCGGTGCTGCTGCCGTTGTATATCGTTTTCGCAGTGATCCCGTTTCTGATTCCGGGGCTTGCGGAAAGAAATGCCTCCGGGTCGATGCTTATTATCGTGCTCGCGTTCCTCGGCCAGTTTGCGATCTATCGCGCTCGTCGCTATCGGCTGACACGGACGGTTTTTCGCGGCGTCCGCCTCCACCAAAGCGGATCGGCATGGGCCTATGCATTCCGATCGTCAGGGTGGTGGATTCTGATTTTCTGGACACTCGGCCTCGTCTACCCGTGGGCGGAAGCCAGTCTCGAACGCTACAAAATGCGCCATACGTTCTACGGCGATCTGCCTGGCCATTTCACCGCAACCGGCGGTCGCCTGTTCGTGCGCGGAATCGTGTTGTGGCTGATCGTCGTCGGCCCGATGTTGGCGGCACTGTTCGTTGCTCCTTTCTTCGACTGGTCCGCGCTCGACGCGGCGCTCTCAAAACGAGATATCGGCGCCGGACATTCGAAGATGGCGGGCGTCGGCGTGCTCGCGGGGGCCGCGGTGATCTGGGCCGTGCTGGCAGCGCTGGCGCTTTATCCCGCATTTCAAGCGATGGCGACGCGCTGGTGGCTATCGGGCGTTCGTTTCGGCGATATTGCCCTGACGAGTTCGCTGCGCACCGGCCAGATCTACGGCATCTGGTTGCGCTTCCTGCTCGGCGTGCTGGTGTTCGCGATCGCCGCAGCGCTGATCCTGGCATTGGTTCCGATATCCTGGAATCAGCTCGCGAAGGGCGCACATTTATCGAGCGGATTGCAGCTTGTGGCGGCCGGGTTTGCGCTGGTTGCGTATCTCGTCATCGTGCTGGCCTACTCCACCATCTACCAGGTGATCGTGAAACTCTCGCTGTGGCGGGTCGCGGTTGAATCGCTCGAGATCTCCAATTTCCATATGGTCGAGCTGGTCAAGGCCGAGGGCCAGCAGAGTTCCCCCTTCGGAGAAGGCCTCGCCGATGCACTCAACGTCGGGAGCTTTTAGCCTGCGATGTCAGCCTCCGGCGCCGGCATATTCTTCGACGGATTGACCGGAGCCCGGCGCGAGGTCGCCATCGACCTGGGGCCGGTGGCGCTTCGCATTCTGTCGGCGCAAGGCACCGCGCTCGCCGAGTGGCCATATCCCGAGATCGAGCGATTGTCGGCACCCGCCGGCACGTTGCGTCTTGGCCGCAAAGGCAGCGCGGTGCTGGCGCGGCTTGAGATCCTGGATCCGGTGTTGACGGCACACATCGGAGATCACGCCAGCGGCGTTGATTTCGGCGCGGTGTCCGAACGAAACGAACGTGTTCGCGTGATTGCCTGGAGCCTTGCTGCGGTGGCGTCGCTCGTGCTCGTCGGCGTGTTCGGCGTACCACTGCTCGCCGCCCGGGCGACGCCGTTCATCCCGCTGGTACTCGAGCGGCGACTGGGCGAGGCGTTCGATGCCCAAATGCGGTCGATCCTCGATAGAGACCATGTGGGATCGCGTTTCGCGTGCGGCACGGCCGAAGGCGAAGCCGCCGGCAACGCGGCTTTCGTCAAACTTCTGCATCGGCTGGAACGGGGCGCCGACCTGCCGCTTCCGCTGCGCGCCATCGTCGTGCGCCGGTCGGAGGCGAATGCGATGGCGCTCCCGGGCGGGCGCATTTTTGTATTCCGGGGATTGATCGCGAAGGCAGAGACCCCCGACGAGCTTGCCGGGGTGATGGCCCACGAGATCGGTCACGTCAGCCACCGCGACGGCACCCGAGCCGCCTTGGAATCGGCGGGGCTGTCGCTGCTGTTCGGCATGCTGCTGGGCGATTTTACCGGCGGGGGCGCGGTGGTGGTGGCGACCAGGATGGTGCTTCAATCCGCCTATTCACGTGAGGTAGAAGCAGCGGCAGACGGCTATGGCGTGACCTTGATGTCCAGGATCGGCGGCGATCCGCGCGCACTCGGCGCGATCCTGGCGAGGATCGGCGGGGCAACGGAACCAGCCATGAAGATCCTGCTTGATCATCCCGAAACCGCCGCCCGGGTCGCGGCCATCAATGCGATGGCGGGATCGTCCGGCGGTCAGCCCTTGCTTGATGGCGCAGAATGGGCTGCGGTAAAGCGCATATGTTCGGGAAACTGAGTCACACGCATGATTCGTCGCCGCATCGCTGAAGAACCGACCTCGCGGCTCGCCATCTGGGCGCGCCGGTTCGCGATGTTTTCGGTGCCGGTCGCCATGCTTGCGGTCTTCATCGGTCGCACCGGGCTGCTCGAGTTCGAGCCTGTGCTCGTCACCTTGGGCGCCGCGTTGGTGCTGGCTTTGATTGGCATTCTGCTGGCGTTCGCAGCGTTCGTCGGCATCTGGCGGGACGGCCTAGACGGCCTCGGCTACGCCCTGGTCGCGGTGCTGATCGGGATCGTGCTGCTTGGATATCCGGCCTATCTCGGGATCAAGGGCTACAATCTGCCGCCGATATCCGACATCACCACCGATCCGATCGACCCGCCGCGGTTCGAGGCGATTGCGCGGGTGCGAAACCGCGATGCCAATCCGATCGCTTATGCCGGACTCTATGCGGCCGAACTGCAGCACGCCGCCTATCCGGACATCGAACCGCTGTTCACCGATGCCAATGCGCAAACCGCCTACGACGCCACCATGACGGTGCTGACGAAGCGGCGAAAATGGCGGGTCATCGATCAGCGCCCGCCGCTGCCCGGTCGTCGCGAGGGCCACATTGAAGCCGTCGCCCGCACCACGATCATGGGATTTCCTGACGACGTGGTGATACGGATCCGGGCCGACGGCGACGGCGCCCGCGTCGACGCGCGCTCCGCATCGCGCTACGGCCGCTATGATTTCGGCACCAACGCCGCGCGGATCAAGACACTGCTCGACGACATCGATGAGGTCGCCAGCAGCGACAAGGAAAAATCCGAGCGACCGGTCAGACCGGCACCGAAGCCGGGCGGCGGCGGCAAGCCCAATCAGCCCGGCAAACGGTAAGTGCCGCTGATCGACGGCGCTGCTTCGGTTGCGACCAGGCCGCGCGCGACCAGATCCTCGAGATGCGCGAGCACCGACAAGCCCGCGGCGCCGACGAGCCGCGGATCAATGCCGATATAGATCGCTCGCACCAACGTCGGAATATCGGCGGCGCCCTTGCCGAGCCGGTGCAGGATCGAGGCTTCACGACCTTGGCGGTGCTTGATGTAGCTGCGCACGAAGTTCGGCGCGTCGGCGACGGCGCCGCCATGGCCGGGGAAATAGATTGCTTCGGAGCGATGCGACAATTTGTCGAGCGAGGTCATGTAGTCGCTCATGGCGCCGTCAGGGGGCGCGACGATCGAGGTCGACCACGCCATGACGTGGTCTCCGGAAAACAAGGCGTTGGCCTCTTTTAATGCGAACGCCATGTGATTGGCGGTGTGGCCCGGGGTCGTCACGGCCTCGATGGTCCACCCGGCGCCGGTCACGATTTCGCCGTCGACCAGCATGCGATCGGGCCGGAAATCGAGGTCATTGCTTGCTTCCAGACGCGCGGTTTCACCGATGTTGAGCGGTCGCGCGGGACGATGCGGCCCTTCAGCCAGCACCTGCGCGCCGGTTGCCGCTTTGACCGCGGGCACCGCGGGAGAGTGGTCGCGATGAGTGTGAGTGACAAAAATATGCGTCACGGTTTCGTTGCGCACGGCGCCGAGCAACGCGGCGATATGCACGGGGTCGTCTGGACCGGGATCGATGATCGCCACGCGGCCGCGGCCGACGATGTAACTCATGGTGCCCTTGAAGGTGAAAGGTCCGGGATTATTGGCGACGATCCGGCGCACAGAGGGCGCCGCTTCATCGACTTGGCCGGGCACCAAATCAAATCGCCTGTCGAATGAAATGTCGTCGGTCATGTCGTCATCACTTTTGCTTTGGGTAAAAGATCGCGACGTGTCGCTCACAACCGACACCATCGATTCCGCAACCCCCGGTGACGAGGAGGTGCGACATGTTAGCCGTGCATTTCCAGGTATTTGCGGTTTTTGTCACGGTTGCTTGAGATTCTTAAGAGATTCACCCGGGAACAGCCATTAGGTAAACTTAAATGTCGCATTCATATATTGCAGGGGTGATCTGGACCGGACATTGTCGGCCTGCCATAAAAACAGTCCGGGACGGAACGCAGTCTGGAATGATCTGGTTGATCTTGCGGACTTGACACAAATAGCTAAAGAAGAAGTCGGCTTGATATCCGCCGGCTGGAGTTTGTGTAGGAGGGGTTACGCCATTGCTTCGCACGCTCGTACATAAGCGCGACTTCTACGCCGGTGGCGTGATGATCCTGATGGGATGCGGGGTCGTCCTTCAGGCGCGCAGCTACAATGCCGGGACGCTCATGCATATGGGGCCCGGCTTTTTCCCACTGATCCTTGGCGTCATTCTGACTTTGCTCGGAATGCTGATCCTCGGCACCGCAGCTGTTTCCGGCGGAGATCGTGAACGCATCCTTCCGGAGCAGCCGGAGTGGTGGGCATGGACCTGCATTCTCGCCAGCCCTGTGCTGTTCATTTTTTGCGGCATTCACGGCGGCATGGCGCCCGCCACATTTGCTTGTGTTTTCATCGCCGCACTTGGCGACCGCAATGCAACATTCAAGGGCGCATTCCTGCTGGCCCTGGGTGTGACGACGTTCGGCGTCTTGTTGTTCGCCTACGTGCTGAAGATTCCGTTCCAGATCTTCAAGCCCGACGTTCTTGAATGGTCCAACTGGTTTGGCTGGGTGCCGCTGTGATCTCAACCGCCTTCACCGATCTCTATTACGGCTTCGGCGTCGCGCTGGAGCCGCATAACCTCCTGTGGTGCTTTGTCGGCGTCCTGATCGGCAACATGGTCGGCGTGCTGCCGGGCATGGGCCCGCTGGCGACGATTTCGATCCTGCTGCCGCTCACCTTCGGCATGAAGCCGGTGGCCGCGATCCTGATGATCGCCGGGGTGTATTACGGCGCGCAGTATGGCGGCGCGATCTGCTCGATCCTGTTGAACCTGCCATGTCATCCACCGCACGCGGTGACATGTCTCGACGGCTTTCCACTGACGCAACAGGGCAAAGGCGGAACTGCGCTTGGAATCACCGTGATCGCGTCGTTTGTCGGCGCCTCGTGGGGCATCACGGAGATGATCTTCCTGTCTCCGCTGCTGGTGAGGGCAGCGCTGCAATTCGGTCCAGCGGAGGTCTGTTCCCTGATGCTGTTGGGGCTATTGGCCGGGTCCACGCTCGCGCGCGGATCACCGGTCAAGGGCGTCGCCATGACCGTGCTTGGCCTGTTGATCGGCATCGTCGGATCCGACATCGAAACTGGTTCGCCGCGGTTCACGTTCGGACTTCCGCAGCTCGACGACGGCATCGAAATTGTGGCGCTGGCGCTCGGGCTGTTCGGCATCGCCGAGTTCATGAGCAGCGTCAACAAAATCTCCGACGTCAATACCAAGTATTCGAACGTACGCCTGCGCGACATGCGGCCGAGCAAGGAAGACCTGAAAAAAGCAGCGATGCCGATGCTGCGCGGCACGATCATCGGGAGCTTGTGCGCGCTTATTCCCGGCACCGGTCCGACGATTGCGTCGTTTGTGTCCTATGCAACGGAAAAGAAGATCTCGAAGACGCCGGAGCGTTTCGGACACGGCGCGATCGAAGGGGTGGCGTGCCCGGAAGCCTCGACACACTCCTCGGTGCAGGGCGACTTTATTCCCACCATGAGCCTCGGTATCCCGGGCGACGCGGTGATGGCGTTGCTGCTGGGCGCCTTGATCATCCAGGGCATTGTTCCCGGCCCGCAATTGATCAGCGAGCATCCGGACATCTTCTGGGGTCTGATCGCGAGCTTCTGGATCGGCAATATTCTGCTGGTGATCCTCAATGTGCCGATGATCGGCCTTTGGGTGAAGCTATTGATGATCCCCTACAAGTACCTGTACCCGAGCGCGATGTTCTTCGTCTGCATCGGCGTCTACAGCACCAACAACGACATGTTCCAGGTCGGCGAAGTTCTGGTGATCGGAATTGCCGGCTATATCCTCAACATGCTCGGCTTCCATCCAGCGCCGATCCTGCTCGGCTTCGTTCTCGGCCCGCGATTCGAGGAGAATTTCCGCCGCGCATTGCTGATTTCCCGCGGCGATCTGATGGTGTTCCTTGAGCGCCCGATCAGCGCGGTGTTTGTGATCCTCTGCGCCGTGCTGATCCTCGGACAGATCTACGTCCGGTTGCGCAAGCCCAAGGGCAACGGCTCGCCGCTGGTGCCGCCTGAGATTCTGCTGGCCGCACAGTCGACCCATCCGGGCACGGCTCACGCCCCGCACGAAGCCACGGCGCAGGCGCGCTCACCGGTTACATCGTAGATTGCGAGCCCTGCGGCGTGCTCAGCACAACGCAGGGACCGCCGGCGCGCTGAATGCGCGTACACAGGCCATCGGCGTCCGATCGGGTCGGGGCGCCGATCCGCACCTGGTAGAACGCCCGGGTGCCGCGGCTGCGGAATATCGATCGTACAATCATCGGATCGCTGCCGACCAGAATGCCGCCATAGCGTTTGGCAACGTTCGCGTATGACATCAGGGCCTGATCGCGGGAGAATCCGGCGCTGAGCTGAACACCCCATGGCTTGGCGCCGCCAAGAACGACGCGCCGCACCAATTCTTGCACGAACAGATTGGGTTGCCGCTTCAACGTCGCCATCAGCTGGCGACAGTCGACCGTTCCCTCATGGGTGGCGGCGGCGTCGACGTGTTCTTTGCCTGCCGCGGCCCAATCGTCGACGGATCGACCGGTGATCGCCGCAACGTAGTTCCTGGTCTCCGACGGGAGCGGGCGTCGGGCGGCGATCCAGTCGCGAACCCGCTGCGGACCGGCATTGTAAGCGGCGGCCGCGAGCCCGACGTTGCCAAATTCAGCGCGCAAGTCGCGCAAGAACTCCGCCGATTTCGGCAGCGCCTGCACCGGATCAAACGGATCCAGCAAGCGGCGCTCGGCCGCCGTTTTCGGCATGAATTGCGCGATGCCTTCGGCGCGATCACCGCCGCGGGTCTGGGGTCCCACCTCGTTGGGACGAAAGTGACTCTCCTGCCAGATCACGCGGGCGAAGAACCCGACCGGCAGCCCGTTCGCGCGTGCGGCTCCCTCCACCATGAGACAGATCGATTGGGCTGCCGCTTGTTCAGGGACTGGCGCCGGCGCGGCGGCGTCCGACCGATCGGCCGCGTCCACGGGCGCCGCCTCCTCGGCGAAGAGGGGCTGCGACAGCAGTGCGAGCATGACAAATCCGCACAGGCTACGAGTCATCGATCATTGCCCACAGTCAATCCGACCGTGTGGGCTATCGCCACTGCTCGCGAAAGGTTCCCGAATGACGCACCGATCGCCGGCGCGATCACGCCCGGCCAGCGTCGCCGCGAAGCCAGAGCGCACTCCAGAAGATTCTAATGAATTTCCGGTTCGGGAATCGGAGCCGATCCCTGCAGAAAATCGAAGTCGCAGCCCTCGTCCGCCTGTCCGATATGGGCGGAGAACATGGCGCCGTAACCGCGAAGATAACGCGGCTCAGGCGGGCGCCACGCGTTGCGCCGTTGCCCGAGGTCCTCCTCGGAGACGGCAAGGTGAATGCGGCGCGCGGCAACATCGACCTCGATAGGGTCGCCGGTCTGAACGAGTGCGAGCGGGCCGCCGACAAAGCTCTCCGGCGCGACGTGTAGAATGCAGGAACCGTAGCTGGTGCCGCTCATGCGGGCGTCCGATACCCGGAGCATGTCGCGCACGCCGGCCTTCACCAATTTCTTGGGGATCGGCAGCATGCCCCATTCGGGCATCCCCGGTCCTCCCTTGGGCCCAGCGTTCTTAAGCACAAGGACGTGGTCGGGGGTGACGACGAGATCGTCGCGATCAATGTCGCGCGCCATGTGATTATAATCTTCGAACACCAGCGCAGGCCCGCGGTGCCGCAGCAGCCGCTTCTCCGCCGCCGACGGTTTCATCACGCAGCCCCGCGGCGCGAGGTTGCCCTTCAACACCGCGGTCGCGTTCTCGCTCGACACCGGATCGCCGAGCGGACGAATGACATCGCGCAAATAGACTTCCGCACCCGCGATTGCGGCGCCGAGCGACTGGCCGGTAACCGTGAGGCACGACAAATCGAGCAGGTCTCGCATCTCCGCCATCAGCGCGCGCAGACCGCCGGCATAGAAGAAGTCTTCCATCAGCAATTTGCCCGACGGACGGATATTGGCGATCACCGGGATCGCGCGCGATATCTCGTCGAAGCGCTCCAGGCCGAGCGGGATTCCAGCCCGGCGCGCCATCGCGACCACATGAATGATGGCATTGGTCGATCCGCCCAAGGCCATATGCACCTTGATGGCGTTGTCGAAGGCGGCGGCACTGAGGATCTGCCGCGGCGTCAAATCCTCCCACACCATGTCCACGATCCGGCGTCCGGCGGCGGCGCACATGCGGGGGTGATTGGCATCGGCTGCGGGGATGGCGGAAGCTCCCGGCAGCGTCAGTCCGAGCGCTTCGGCAATCGACATCATGGTGGCGGCGGTGCCCATCACCATGCAGGTCCCGAACGAGCGGGCGATCCCGTTCTCGATTTCGCTCCACTGCTCCTCGGTGATGGTCCCGGCCCGCTTTTCGTCCCAATATTTCCAGGCATCCGAACCGGAGCCGAGCGGCGCACCGCGCCAGTTGCCGCGTAGCATCGGCCCGGCCGGCACGAAGATGGCGGGCAGGCCCATGCTGATCGCACCCATGATCAGAGCCGGCGTGGTCTTGTCGCAGCCGCCGAGCAGCACCGCGCCATCCAGCGGATGGCTGCGCAGCAGTTCCTCGGTCTCCATCGCCAGAAAGTTGCGATACAGCATGGTCGAGGGTTTGACGTAGATCTCGGCAAGCGACATCGCCGGGAGCTCGATCGGAAAGCCGCCCGCCTGCAGCACGCCGCGTTTGACGTCTTCGGCGCGCGCCCGCAGATGCGCGTGACAGGGATTAATGTCGCTCCAGGTGTTGATGATGCCGATCACCGGCTTGCCGGCCCAATCGACCGCGTCATAGCCGAACTGGCGCAGGCGCGAGCGGTGCCCGAAGGCACGCAGATCCTGCACGCCGAGCCAGCGATGACTGCGCAATTCGTCAGGACGTTTCTTCGGGGTCATTGCCAACCGGGATTGAGTGGGTTCACAGACGGCGCGTGTTCAAGGCCCATGGTTATCATAAAGCAGCGCGGCGCGAAGCCGCTCCCACGCGCGTTCCTCGCCAGGGAGCCCGAAGCGCAGCAGATCAGGGCGATCGGAAAAGCGGCGTACCAGAATGCCGGCCTGCCCCAGGCGGAAAAAGACCAGGGCGGCGTCCGGCGTCCGCACCGTGCGGAACAGCGACGTGCCGCCCATGACCTGCAGTCGCGCCGCGTGCAGCAGCGCATCGAGCCGCATGGCCGCGGTCGCCAGATGAACGCGGGTGGTGTCGATCCAGTCCCGGTTTGCAAGAGCGCTCGCGCCGGCGGCAATCGCCGGCCCCGACACCACCCACGGGCCGAGCAGCGAGCGCAGCCGGTCGGCCATTTCGGGCGCGGCCAGCGCGAAACCCAGGCGCACACCGGCAAGCCCAAAAAACTTGCCGAAGGACCGCAGAACCACGATCGCGCCGCGTCCGACCTGGGGAACAAGCGAGGTGTCCTGTGGTCCGACGTCCATGAACGCCTCGTCGACAACCAGCAGCCCCCGGTCGGTCCGCAGCTGGTCGGCGAGCGACAGCAGCGTTTGCCGTGAGACGAGCGATCCGTCCGGATTGTTCGGATTGACCACGATCGCGAGTCTGGAGCGCTTGAGCTCGTCGAACTCCGCGGTTTCGGCCACCTGATGACCGACCAGCGTGGCGACGCGGGCATGCTCCGCATAGGTCGGACTCAGGATCGCGGCGGCGCCGGCGGGAACCAGCGAAAACACCGGGCCGAGCAGGCTTTGGGTGCCGGCGGCCACCACCACGTGGTCAGCCGACGGCGCGCCATAGGCTTTGGCCGCAATTGCCGCAAGCCGTGCGATCTGCGCGGATTCCGGCAACCGGGCAAAAATCTCCGAGGCAAGCGGCGGCATGGGGTAAGCAAATGGATTGATCCCGGTCGAAAGATCGACGAAAGGTTCCGGGGCGGCCGGAAACATTGTCCGCGCGAGCCCGAGATCGCCGCCGTGCTCCAACGGCGCGCTCGGCCACGAGGAAGTTGCGGATTCAATGACGGTCTTGGTCACACTCATCGCTCTTCTGGTCGAATCCCTCTTCGGTTATCCGGATCGGCTGCTGGGTGCAATCGGTCATCCGGTGATCTGGATCGGGCGACTGATCGCCGCGCTGGATCGCGGGCTCAATCGCGAGACCGCAACACCGGCGACAAGGCGGCTCGGTGGCGTCGTTGCGCTCGTGCTCCTCATCGGCATCGTCGGAATTGTGGCATACGCGATCGAGCGCTGTCTGACCACGCTGCCGTTTGGAGTGCTCGGCGTCGCGCTGCTGGCGAGTACGCTGATCGCGCAGCGCAGCCTTTATCAGCACGTCGCCGCGGTGGCCGCGGCGCTCGACCAGAGCGGCCTGATGGCCGGGCGCGTGGCCGTCTCGCACATCGTCGGACGCGATCCGCAGGCGCTTGACGAGGCCGGTGTCGCGCGCGCCGCGATCGAGAGCCTGGCGGAGAATTTTTCCGACGGCGTGGTCGCTCCAGCGTTCTGGATCGGCGTTGCCGGATTGGCCGGCGGCGCCGTCTACAAGGCGATCAACACCGCCGACAGCATGATCGGCCATCGCACCCCGCGCCACCAGGCATTCGGGTATGCCGCCGCAAAACTCGATGATGTGATCAACCTGCCCGCATCGCGCCTCTCGGCGCTGCTGTTGGTGATGGCGGCGGCGCTCACCCCCGGTGCTTCAGCGATCAATGCGTGGCGCACCGTCAGGCGTGACGCGCGGTATCACCGTTCGCCCAATGCCGGGTTCCCCGAAGCGGCGATGGCCGGAGCGCTGGGGCTCGCGCTCGCGGGGCCGCGAGTCTATGGCGGCCTTAAGGTCGAGGACGCCATGATGGGAGATGGCCGGCGTGAGGCAACCACAGCCGACGTCCGTGCCGCGCTCGATCTCTATCAGTTGGCGGACGCGTTACTCGTCAGCCTGGTGGCCCTGCTCGCGCTGCTCATCACCGCGCTAGGCTGAGAATCGCATCGAGATCGAGATTGCGCGCCAGATCGGCGGCGAGCTGATCGAGCGTATCTTCGACCAATGCCTCGTAGTTGATCTCGGCGGCGCCGGCGCCGAGCAACGTGAGCCATGCCGAGCGCTGCCGATCGTCGGCGAACAAGCCGTGAATGTAGGTTCCGATCGCACGCCCGCTGGCAGATATGGCCCCCTCCGGGGATCCATCGGACAGCTGCGCGAACGGCCGGGCACAATCCGGTCCCGCCGTGACGCCCATGTGCATCTCGTATCCTGAAAACGCAATGCCGTTGCTTGCCGTGCCGGTGACCGGCGCGAGCCGCTTGTCCCCGGACATCACGGTGTCGACATCCAAGAGCCCGAGCGCGGCGCGGCGGCCGGGCGGCCCCTCCACGCCATCGGGATCAGCGATCGTGCGCCCCAGCATCTGATAGCCGCCGCAGAGTCCGAGAACGACGCCGCCGCGACGCATGTGCGCGGCAATGTCGATATCGAAGCCCGCCTCGCGCAGGACCGCGAGGTCGGCGAGCGTTGCTTTGGAGCCCGGCAAGATCACGAGGTCACTATCGCCGGGCAGCGGCGACCCGGGCTTGACCCGCACGAGATCGACCGCGGGTTCGGCCGCCAGCGGATCGAGATCGTCGAAGTTGGCGATATGCGGCAGGATCGGGACCGCTATCACGACGCTGGCATCGGTCCGGCGACAAGACTGCTGATCGAGCGCGAGCGCATCCTCCGCGGGCAGCCGCGCAGCCGCGGGAAAGAACGGCACCAGGCCGAGCGAGAACCAGCCGGTGAGCCGGGAGATGATCGCCATTCCGTCCGCAAACAGGCTCGCGTCGCCACGAAACTTGTTGACGATGAAGCCGACGATCATCGCAGCATCGGCGGCATCGAGCACGGCTTTGGTCCCGACCAGGCTCGCGATCACGCCGCCGCGATCGATGTCGCCGACCAAAATGACAGGAACGTCGGCGGCGCGGGCAAATCCCATATTGGCGATGTCATACCGGCGCAGGTTCACTTCCGAGGCGCTGCCGGCGCCCTCGACCAGGATCAGATCGGCCTCGCCTTGCAGCCGCGCGAAGCTTTCAAGCACGGCCGGCATCAGGCCTGCCTTCATGCCCTGAAATTCTGCGGCCTTCGCGGTCCCCCTCACCCGGCCCTGCACGATGATCTGGCTGCCGACTTCGCTCTGCGGCTTCAACAGGATCGGATTCATGTGCACGCTCGGGACGACGCGGGCGGCGCGGGCTTGCAGCGCCTGCGCGCGGCCGATCTCGCCGCCGTCGGCGGTCACCGCGGCGTTGTTCGACATGTTCTGCGGCTTGAACGGGCGCACCACCATTCCGCGGTTGCTGAACGCGCGCGCGAGGCCCGCCACCAGCAGCGACTTGCCGACATCGGAGCCGGTGCCCTGCAGCATGAGCGCCCGCGCCGCCATGGTCAAAACTCGATGCCGGGCTGGGCTTTCACGCCGGCGGCGAAGTGATGCTTCACCAACGTCATTTCGGTGACGAGATCGGCTGCGGCAATCAGTTCGGGCTTGGCGTTGCGGCCAGTAACGACGACATGGAGGCCGTCACGGCGCGCGGCCAACGCGGCGACCACCGCGGCGAGAGCGAGATAGTCGTAGCGCAGCGCGATGTTGAGCTCGTCGAGAATGACGAGCGCAAAGGCCGGATCCGCCAGCAGCTCCAGCGCCTTTTGCCAGGCGCGTTCGGCGGCGGCGACGTCGCGCGCGCGGTCCTGGGTCTCCCAGGTAAAGCCTTCTCCCATCGTGTGCCAGGATACCTGATCGCCAAAGATCGCCAACGCATCGCGTTCGGCGGTGTGCCAGCCCCCTTTGATGAACTGCACGACCCCAACCCGATGTCCGCGGCCGAGCATGCGCAGTGCGAGCCCGAAGGCTGCCGTCGACTTGCCTTTGCCGGCGCCGGTATGAACGATCAAGAGGCCCTTCTCGATCGATTTTTCGGCGACCTCGGCGTCCTGCACCGCCTTGCGCTTCGCCATCTTGGCGCGATGGCGTTCCGCCTCGGCGTCATCGACGGTCGCGGTCATGGCATGCCTTTCACGATCAAGGGCAGTCCGGCCACCACCAGAATCACGCGGTCCGCACATGCGGCCACGCGCTGATTGAGAATGCCCTGGAGATCGCGAAAGCGCCGCGCCAGCGCATTGTCCGGGGCAATGCCCGATCCAACCTCGTTGGCAACAACTGCGGTCGGATCGGTTCGCAGCAGCAGCGCGCGCTCCAATGCGCTGATCTCGGTCCCGATGTCGGCATCGGCCAGCATCAGGTTGCTGAGCCAGAGCGTCAGGCAATCGATCAGCACGGGCCGTGACTGCACCGACGCCAGCGCCCCGACAAGATCGCTCGGCGCTTCCAGGGTTTGCCAGTCATGTCCGCGCCGCTCGCGGTGCATGGCGATGCGCTCCGTCATCTCGGCGTCGCCCGCTTGCGCCGTGGCGATATAGATCCAGGGCGGCGATGTCGCCGCGATCAGAGACTCGGCGTGACGGCTTTTGCCCGATCGGGCGCCGCCAAGGACGAGCGTGAGCAGGGCCGCCACTTCTGGCTTTCAAGCCGCCGTGCGGCCCAGGCGCGCGTAGAGCGCACCCGTCGCCAACCCGAGCAACGCCCAAAACACTGCATTGACGACGAGCGAGCGAGCGGCAAAGGCGGCGGCAAGTTCGCCCGGTACCACCCCTGTCTCCGCGGCCGGATGCGGCGCGCCAATGAGATGCGGCGCGATCAGTAGTGCAACACCGAGGAGGGGCGCCCACGGCGCGCGCACGAACACCATCAGCACAAGCGCGGCGAGGGTCGCCCCCGCGGTGGCGATCCACCAGACCTGGCGCGAAACCAGTTCGGCCGCGACCGAGCCCGGCAATTCCGGCGGCAGGCCGAAAGCCGGCGCCAGCGCGAAGGCGGCAAATCCGGCGAGACCCCAGAGCAATCCCTCGCGGCCATCGACATTGCGCCCGCTCACGGCAAAGGCGCCGGCGAGCATCAGCCCAAACCCAATCGCGGTCAGTGTCGTCGCCAGGGTGGTGAACAGCGGACGCCAGGCCGATTGTTCGGTGTCCGAAGCCGGCGATTGGTCGTGAGCGTGGGCCTGGCCGACGATGGCGGGAAGCGCGCCGATGGCGGCGGCGCTCGCCGCGCCGATATCCAGCGCCTGGTTGGCGGGGGTTTTCGTGGCATCGGCGTGGTGGTGCGACGCCGCGCCGTCCTCGTAGGTCTCGGCGGCCAGAATCAACGGCACCAGCGCGACATGCTGAAGCGCAGCGATCAACAGGCCAACGCCGATCCCCGCGCCAAGCGCGGTGGCTAGAATACGCTGAAACATGACAGCCCCGTCAGTGACAGGGAAAACCGATCGCGTGGCGGGTGTTGTGCGCGGCGTCGTGGATCGCCTGCAGCGGCGCAAAGCCTGTGACGCCGATAAACACGATGCCGAGAAGCATCGCCGCGATGCCGAAGCGGATCGCGTCGAGGCGTCCGGAAACGAGAGCAGTGGACTGAGTCAGGCTGGACATAGGCTCCCCATGCGCCCTCCACCCGAGGGCCGTTGCGGTTGCGTCGTCGGCAGGTCTCCTGGCTCGCGGGTCAATGCAATCCTCCGACCTTCCCGGCACATACAAGGGCACCAGTGGTCCAAGAGCGCTCGCCGCTTACAGTTGCGGGGGCAGCCGCGGCTTCGGGCGTAACCCCTCACCACGTTCCCTTTTTCGTCCCGCCGCATGCGGGAACCGACGACCCCGCGACTATAGCCTGCAAAACTCCAACTGCAAGGCTCAGGCTTCCCCCCGGCGTCAGTCGATGCGACGACACCGCCGGCTGATACCGACATTTGCGCAATCGAACGCCCACGCTTGCGTTGACAACCGCCGACCGCGACCGTTTAGTACGGCGATCGACGGTCTCTCGCATGAGAGCGAACAGGGAATGTGGTGAGGAACGAAGGTTCCTAATCCGCAGCTGCCCCCGCAACTGTAAGCGGCGAGCCCTTGCCACAATGCCACTGGGAATTCCCGGGAAGGCGGTGACGGGCTTAGACCCGCGAGCCAGGAGACCTGCCGTCGTTTCGGTCGCATGCTGGGCGGGGTGCCTCGGTGCACGGTCGATATCATTGTGGTTGGGCCTGTTGTCTATCCGGCTCCCGCCATTCCAGCACCCCGCGTGCACGGCCCGACTGGGTGCTCAGCACCCAGCATCGGAGCGTGCCGATCGACGCGCGCCACCAACGCGGACCGCACGGGCGTAGCGATTGATCACGGCTGGAGCACGAGCGGGTGACATTGATCGATAATCCCGAGACCGAGACCATCAAAGCCGGCTCCGCTGCCGACGCCGCGGTCCTCACCGCGTCCACGATCTATGTCTGCGTCACCTGCCGCCGGCCGGGCGATGCCGACGATGGACCACGCCAGGGCGCGGCGCTTGCGGCGAACACCGAACATGCCGCCGACGGCACCGGCGTGACGGTCCGGCGCGTTCGTTGTCTCGCCAATTGCAAGCGCGGCTGCAGCGCCGCCGTGCGGTGCGACGGGACGTGGACCTATGTCTTCGGCGACCTGGATGCGGCGAGCGCCGGCGCAGCGTTGGTTGAAGGTGCGCGGCTGTTCGCCAATGCAACAGACGGCCTGATGCCGTGGCGCGGCCGGCCCGAACCCTTAAAGCGCGGACTGATTGCGCGTGTGCCGCCGATCGATTTTACGGAGGAAACCGAATGACCGCCTCGCTCGCGCGGATCCCTTGCACGATCGTCACCGGATTTCTCGGCGCCGGCAAAACGACCCTGATCCGCCACCTGCTCGCCAATACCGGCGGCCGGCGGCTGGCCATCATCGTCAACGAATTCGGCGATGTCGGCATCGACGGCGAGATTCTCAAGGGTTGCGGCGATGCCGCCTGCCCGGAGGAGAATATCATCGAACTGGCGAACGGCTGTCTGTGCTGCACAGTCGCCGATGAATTCGTTCCCGCGCTGGATTTGATTCTCGCGCGCGAGCCGAAGGTCGAACACATCGTCATCGAAACCTCGGGACTGGCGCTGCCGAAGCCGCTGGTGCAGGCGTTCCATTGGCCGGCGATCAAGAGCCGCGTCACCGTCGACGGCGTGGTGGCGGTGGTGGATGGCGCGGCGCTCGCCGACGGACGCGTCGCGGCCGACCTGGAAGCGCTGGCGCAGCAACGCGCCGACGACGATGCCCTCGATCACGATGATCCGATCGAGGAAGTGTTCGGCGACCAGATCGCGTGCGCCGACCTGGTGGTGCTCAACAAGCGCGACCTGCTGGATGCCGCCGGCATCGAACGCGCGATTGCGAGCATCACGCGCGCGCTGCCGCGGGCGGTCAAGATCGTCACCGCTGCCGCCGGACAGGTAGACCCGATCGCCCTGCTCGGTCTCGGGGTCGGCACCGAGAGCGATATCGAGAATCGTCGCACCCATCACGACAGCGAGCCCGACCACGACCACGACGATTTCGACAGTTTCGTCGTCGCCATCCCTGAGATCGCGGATCCCGCCAACCTGACGGCGCGGATCGTCGCAGCGGCGCAGGCGCCAGATGTCTTGCGGGTCAAAGGATTTGCCGCGGTCACCGGCAAGCCGATGCGTCTGCTGGTGCAGGCCGTCGGGCCGCGGGTCACCCACCAATATGATCGCGCATGGACCGCCTCCGAGGCGCGCGCCGGGCGGCTCGTCGTCATCGGACTTAAAGGGCTCGATCGCGCGTCGGTCGAGCGCGCCTTGCTCGGATAAGCGATGCACCTGCTCGCGACCACCTCGACAAGCCTCGACGATCTGGTCGAGCCCGTCGATCTCGGACAGTCGCCGGGCGATGTGATCGTATTATCGTTCACCGATAGCGATCTGACCGGTCTGGCCGCGGCGTGGGAAAGCGAACAGGCGTTGCTTCCAAGCGTGCGGCTCGCGCACCTGCGCGATCTTCGCCATCCGATGTCGGTGGATCTGTGGATCGACCGCGTCGGCGTCCATGCCAAGGTCATTGTCATCCGTCTGCTCGGCGGCCTCGACTGGTGGCGCTATGGCGTGGAACGTCTGTCGGCGCTCGCCCGCGAGCGCGGGATCGTGTTGGCGGCGCTTCCCGGCGAGGATCGCGACGATCCGCGTCTTGCCGACGCGTCCACCCTGCGATCGGACGAACTCGCCGGCCTGCTGCGGTTCTTCCGCGAGGGCGGACGCGAGAACATGCGCGCCCTGCTGCGCGAACTCGCCCGCCATGCCGGCCATCCGTTGCCGCGTTCGCAGCCGACGCCGGTACCGCGCACCGGCAGCTACCTGCCGACAATCGGTTCAGTCGATCTTGCAACCCTGCTCGCCGGCCTTGTCCGCGACCGTCCCGTTGTGCCGGTGATCTTCTATCGCTCGATGCTGCTGGCGGCCGACACCGCCCCGATCCATGATCTCTACCAGGCGCTGACCGAACGCGGATTGGCGCCGGCGCCGCTGGTCGTCACCAGCCTCAAAGACCCTGATGCCGCGGCGTTCATCCGCACGGCGCTCGCGGCACTCAAGCCCTCGGTGATCATCACCACCACGGCGTTCGCCGCCGGCGGCGATCACGAGCCGACACCATTTGACGGAAGCGATGCGCCGGTGCTGCAGGTAGTGATCGCCACCACCAAGCGTGCAGCCTGGCGCGACAGTCCCCGCGGGCTTGGCGCCGCCGATCTCGCCATGCACGTGGTGCTGCCGGAGCTGGACGGGCGCCTGCTGGCCGGCGTCATCGCCTTCAAGGATCCATTGACGCCGCAGACCGATCTGGCGTTTGCGGCGTTCGTGAACCGACCTGAGCCGGACCGCATCGCCATGGTGGCCGAACGCGTTGCCGCGCTCGCGAGACTTCGTGCGACGCCGCGCGAACAGCGGCGCGTCGCGGTTCTGATGCCGGATTATCCCGGCGCTCCCGGGCGCACCGGCTATGCCGTCGGTCTCGACGTGCCCGCGAGCGTCGTCGCCATGCTCGGCGATCTCGCCGCCGCCGGCTATAGCGTGGACAATGCACCACATGCGCCGCGTGCGTTGCTCGACGCGTTGGCTCCCAACGCAGAACCGGGGTTGTCGCTGGCCGATTACACCCGGCTGCTGGCCGAATCGCCCGCCGACGTCGGTGAGCGCCTGCGCGACGCCTGGGGCGAACCGGAGAACGATCCGGCGCTACGTGACGGCACGTTTCGGTTCCGTGCCAAACGCCTTGGAAACGTGCTGGTCGCGTTGGCGCCCGACCGCGGCCGCGCGTCGGAGCGACGGGCGAACTACCATGACCCAGCGTTGCCGCCGTGCCACGCGCTGGTCGCGTTCGGGTTCTGGCTGCGCCACACCGCCGACATTCATGCGCTGGTCCACATGGGCGCCCACGGCACGCTGGAATGGCTGCCGGGCAAAGCCGTCGCGCTCACCGCGACATGCTTTCCGGAAGTCGTTCTCGGTCCGCTGCCGGTCATCTACCCCTTCATCGTCAGCAATCCGGGCGAAGCCGCGCAGGCCAAGCGACGGATTGGAGGGGTGACGATCGGACATCTGCCGCCCCCGCTCACGGGTGGCGAGACCTCCGGTGACGTGCGTGATCTCGAACGCCTGGTCGACGAATATGCGCAGGCCGACGGGCTCGATCGGCGACGCCGCGAGCAGCTGGCGCGGCTGATCGTTGAAACCGCGCAGCGTAGCGGGCTCGCGCGCGAGGTCGGGATCGGCGCGGACGCGAGCGCCGACACGGCGCTGCGCCAGATCGATGCGTGGTTGTGCGACCTTAAGGATCTCGCAATCAAGGATGGTCTGCACGTCTATGGGCGCAGCGTCCCGCTGCCACCGCCCGGTCGAGCCGATCTCCGCGACGAAGAATCCGAGCGGTGCGCTGCCGCCGAACGGGCTGCGTTGCTCGCGGCGCTCGACGCGCGGCATGTTGCCCCCGGACCAGCCGGCGCCCCCGCGCGCGGACGACGCGATGTGCTGCCGACCGGGCGCAATATGTTCACCGCCGATCCGCGTATGCTGCCAACGCAGACCGCGGTGGATCTCGGCCGGCTCGCCGCCGACGAAGTGATCCGCGCCTATTTGCAGGCTCACGGCGAGATGCCGCGCGCCCTGGTCATCGACCTCTGGGGCAGCGCGACATTGCGCACCGGCGGCGAGGAAATCGCGCAGGGCCTCGCCTTGATGGGCTGTCGCCCGCTGTGGGACCCGGCAACCGCCCGCGTCACCGGCATCGAGGTGATGCCGACGGCTACGATCGGCCGCCCGCGGGTCGATGTGACTTGGCGTATTTCCGGCCTTTTTCGCGATCTGTTCCCGGCGCAGATCGCACTGATCGATGCGGCCGTGCAGGCGGTGGCCGCCCGCGCGGAAACGGCTGAGGAAAATCCGCTGGCAGCGGCAGCGTCGTCGGGCGGCAAGCACGCGCGCATTTTCGGCACTGCGCCCGGTGCCTACGGTGCAGGCATTGAAGACCTGCTCGGAAGCGAGGATCGCGCGACGCTCGGCCAGGCCTATCTCGCCGCCGCCTCCCACGCCTATGACGGCGCCAACGGTGATGCGACCGCACTGCCCGGCGCGTTCGCGGCCCGTGTCGCCGTTGCCGATGTGCTTTTGCACGCGAGCGACGATCCCGGACGCGATCTGCTGGAGGGCTCGGCCGACGTGAGTTTCGTCGGCGGATTTGCGGCCGCCGCCGCCGGTCTTGGCCGCGCGCCCGATCTCATCATGCTCGACGTGACTGATCCCGCACGTCCACGCGCACGCGAGCTCTCTGCTGCTTTGGCGCGGACCGTGCGCGCCCGCGCCATTAATCCGCGGTTTATCGATGGCCAGATGCGGCACGGACCGCGCGGAGCAGCCGAGTTCGCTGAAACCGTGGACCGGCTGGTGGCGTTCGCCGAGACCACCGACGCGGTGCCGGGCACGCTGATCGATCTGATCTACGACGCCTACGTCGCCGATCCGCGCGTCCGCGACTTTCTGCTGCGGGAAAATCCAGCCGCTGCACAAGCCATCGCCGATCGGCTGGTCGAGGCCCGTCGACGCGGTCTGTGGCATCCGCGCCGCAACGATATCGACGGCGATCTCGCAGCCCTGGCCGCTGAGGCGCGGCGATGAACCTTCCCTTCCGCCGCCTCGCGTGCCCCGGCCTGGATGCGCCGATGGAGACCGGCGACGGATTTCTCGCACGCCTGGTTCCGACCGGTCGGACCATCCCGTTGGACGCCGCAGCCGAACTGTGCGCGGCCGTCCGCGCCTATGGCAACGGCATCATCGAGATTACCGCGCGCCGGAGCATCCAAGTCCGCGGTCTCAGGCCCGATACGATCTCCGCCTTTGCCGCCACCATCCGCGCCCTGGAGATTGCATCCGAAGGCGTTCCGGTCGCGATCGATCCGCTTGCGGGACTCAGCCCGAACGCGGTGATGGACGCGAGCGCGCTTGCGGTGGAATTACGGTGCGCGCTGGCGCAGGCCGCGTTCGCAGCGCAGCTCGGGCCCAAAGTCTCCGTCGTCATCGACGGCGGCGGCACGCTCCACCACGATACCCTCGCCGCCGACGTCCGCCTGCGGCCTGACGAGGGTGATCCTACGCGTGTGCAGTTGATGCTTGGCGGGACTGCATCGCAGGCAATCTCGATCGGTACGGTGCCGATGGCGCAAGCGACCGAGATGACGCTGCGCATGCTGGAGGTCATCGCCAAGCGCGGGCGGACGGCACGGGCGCGCGATCTGATACGCGACCACGGCCTCGAGATATTCAAACAGGCTCTCGGTCACCCGGAGGCGGCAACCCCGTCGCCACCGCGCCCGCCAGCCGAACCGATCGGCCGGCATCGCTTAAATGACGGCCATCTGGCGGTCGGAATTGGCATCGCCTTCGGGCACACCGACGCCGACGCGCTTGAAGCGTTGATCGCGGCGGCCGAGCGGTCACACGCACGCGGCTTGCGCACGGCGCAGCGGGCGCTGTTGGTGCTCGGCCTGACAGTGCTGACGGCACCTTTGTTTGCTGCGGACGCTGCGGATCTCGGCTTTATCGTGCGCGCCGACGACCCGCGCCGGCACATTGCGACCTGCGCCGGGGCGCCGATTTGCCGGTCGGCGCAATTCCAGTCGCGCGCGCTTGCCCCGATGCTCGCAACAGCGGCGGCGAGCCTGCTCGATGGCTCGTTCACGCTGCATCTTTCCGGCTGCGCCAAGGGATGCGCACACCACGCCGCCAGCGCGATCACCCTGGTCGGCGATCGTGGCCGATGCGACCTTGTGATCGACGGCACGGCCGGCAGCAATCCAATGGGGAGCGTGACCGTCGATGCCTTGCCAGCCCGCCTCGTCGCACTCGCCGACGTCGTTGCCCGCACGCGCGGCGAACACAATGTCGCCGACGCCCTGACCCGGCTTGGGCGCGCGCGTGTGGTCGAAATCCTATCGGAGGCCGGACATGGCTGAGAGCGTCTATTTGCGGGACGGCGATGCCATCTACGAGCGCTCGTTTGCGATCATCCGGTCGGAAGCCGACCTCGCGCGCTTTTCCGACGATCAAGCGGGTGTCGTCGTTCGCATGATCCATGCCTGCGGCCTGGTGGAGGCGGCCGCGCACATCGTGTTCGGCGCGGGCCTGGTGCCGGCGGCGCGCCGGGCGCTCGCGGATGGCGCGCCAATCCTTTGCGATGCCGAGATGGTGGCCCACGGGATCACGCGGGCACGCTTGCCGGCGCACAATGACGTCGTCTGCACGCTCCGCGATCCCCGCGTGCCGGATCTCGCCGCCAAGATCGGCGCCACCCGTTCGGCGGCTGCGCTGGAACTGTGGGCCGAGCGGATGACGGGTGCCGTCGTCGCCATCGGCAACGCACCGACCGCCTTATTTCGCCTGCTCGAGATGATTGATGCCGGCGCTCCGAAACCGGCGGCTATTCTCGGCATCCCGGTTGGATTTGTCGGCGCGGCAGAATCGAAGGAAGCCCTTGCGGACAATTCTCGCGGCATCCCGTTCCTGATCGTGCGCGGGCGGATGGGTGGAAGCGCGATGGCCGCCGCCGCGGTCAATGCATTGGCGAGGCCCGGGCTATGAGGGCGACCGGAAAGCTGATCGGCGTCGGCGTCGGACCCGGCGATCCTGAACTTCTGACGCTGAAAGCCATGCGCGCGCTGGCGGAGGCCGACATTATCGTTCATTTCGCCAAGGCCGGAAACGGCAGCAACGCGCGCGCGATCGTCGCGCAACATCTGAAACAGGGGGTGGCGGAATTGCCGCTCTATTATCCCGTCACTACCGAGGTCCCGAAAGAGGATGCGGCCTATCGCGATGCGATCGCACAATTCTACGAGACCTCAGCGGCGGCGGTCGCCGCTCATCTCGACGACGGAAAGATCGTCGCGGTGATTTCCGAAGGCGATCCGCTGTTCTACGGCTCTTATATGCACCTGCACGTACGGCTGGCGCCGCGCTATCCGACTGAGGTCGTCGCCGGCATCACCGCGATGTCGGGCTGCTGGTCGTCGGTCGGGGCGCCGATCGCACAGGGCGACGATGTCTTCACGGTCCTCCCCGGCACATTGCCGGAAAGCGAGTTGCAGCGCCGGTTGCGCGATGCCGACGCGGTGGTGGTGATGAAGATCGGCCGCCATCTGCCGAAAATCCGTCGCGCGCTGCGCGAGACCGGCCGGCTCGATCGCGCGGTCTACGTGGAACGCGGCACCACCGCCGACGCGGTGATCGCACCGTTGCTGGACAAGCAAGACGATTGCGCACCCTATTTTGCCGTCGTGCTGGTGCCAGGCTGGGAGCGGCCACAATGACCGGACGTCTCGCCGTCGTCGGCCTTGGACCCGGAGATCCGCGCTACCTTACGCCCGAGGCCGAGCACGCGCTTGCCAACGCGGACGCCCTCTACGGTTACGATCGCTATCTCGCGCGCGTGCCGATGCGCTCCGACCAGACGCAGCACGGATCCGACAACCGCGAAGAGGCTGCGCGCGCGGCAGCGGCTCTGCGCCACGCCGCCGAGGGAGCGAATGTCGCGGTCGTTTCCGGCGGCGATCCCGGCGTTTTCGCCATGGCGGCGGCGGTTTGCGAGGCGATTGATCAAGGTCCGGAGTTGTGGCGCTCGCTCGAAATCGCGATCATCCCGGGGATCACGGCCATGCTGGCGGTGGCTGCCCGGATCGGCGCGCCGCTCGGCCATGATTTTTGCGCACTGTCGCTGTCGGACAATCTCAAGCCCTGGCCGGTGATCGAACGCCGGCTCGACGCTGCCGCCGGCGCCGGCTTCGTGATCGCGCTCTACAATCCGATCTCGCGCGCGCGACCCTGGCAACTGGGCGCGGCGTTCGAGCGCCTGCGACAAACTCTGCCGGGATCGGTGCCGATCGTGTTTGGCCGCGCGGTCGGGCGATCCGACGAACAGGTGACCACCGCCACGCTTGCCGAGGCCGATCCCGCCCGGGCCGACATGGCGACGCTGATCATCGTCGGATCGGTCGAGACGCGGGTGATCGCGCGCCCGGGACGATCGGCTCTGGTCTACACTCCGAGATCGCTGCAATGTGCCAGTGCATGATCAATCCAGGCGACGGCGGCGTCGATCGTCGCGACGTTGTGGGCGGCGGGCGCGTTCTCCAACGGCGGACGCCGCAACATGACAACGGGCAGCCCGAGGGTGCGCGCGGCCGCGATCTTGCCGTAGGTCGCATCGCCTCCGCTGTTCTTGGCGACCAGGATATCGATGTCATGGGTGCTGAGCAGCGCGCGATCATTGTCCTCGTTGAAAGGTCCGCGGCCGGTGACATAGGTCGCGTGCGGCACTGCCAGCGGAGGATCGACCGGGTCGACGGTGCGAACCAAGTAATGGTGCTGGGGCGCGGCGACGAATGGCGCCAGCTCTTTGCGTCCGATAGCGAGAAAGACCCGGCGTGGATCGGGACCGAGCGCCGCCACGGCGGCCGCCACGTCATCGACCTCGATCCAGCAATCGCCGACGACGGGTCTCCAGGGCAACCGTTTCAGCGCGAGCAGCGGGATCTTGGTCGAGACCGCAGCCTGAACCGCGTGAGCGGACATCACGGCCGCGTACGGATGGGTCGCGTCGATCACCGCATCGATCCGCTCCCGCATGAGATAGTCGGCGAGCCCTTGAAAGCCACCGAAGCCCCCAATCCGGACCGGCACCGGCTGGGCGGCAGGATGCGCCGTACGCCCGGCCAGGGACAGGGTGACATCAAGTTCAGGACGCGCAGCGAGCCGTCCCGCCAGTTGCCGGGCTTCCGCCGTACCGCCGAGAATGAGAATGCGCATGTCGATGGCTGATCCGATCGAACCGCACATTGCCGCACCCCGGCGCTGGCTGTCTATCGTCGGCATCGGCGAGGATGGGGTGGATGGACTGAGCCCGGCGGCGCGCGGGCTCGTCTCTGCCGCTGACATTGTGTTCGGGGGCGAGCGGCACCTGGCCCTTGCCGCTCCTCTAATCCACGGAACGGCTCGCGCCTGGCCGAGCCCGTTCGAACAAGGGATCGAAGAGGTTCTCAGCCACCGCGGCGGCAACGTCTGCGTGCTCGCCTCTGGCGACCCCTTCCACTTCGGCGTTGGCTCAGTCCTAGCCCGCCACGTCGATCGCGACGAGACGTTGGTCGTGCCCGCGCCTTCCGCCTTCAGCCTCGCGGCGGCGCGGCTGGGCTGGTCGCTGCAGGAAACGGCTTTGATTTCCCTGCACGGACGCAGTCTTGATTTCGTGCGGCCGTTTCTGCAACAGGGCGCGCGCGTACTCGCGCTGACCTCCGATGCGGATGGTCCGGCGGCGCTCGCGGATCTGCTCTACGACAGCGGCTTCGGTGCATCGATTTTTCACGTCCTCGAAGCGCTGGGCGGACCACGCGAGCGCGTGCGCACGACCCTGGCAGGGAATTTCCAGCTCACCGACATCCACCCGCTGAATCTGGTCGGGATCGACGTCATCGAACTGACGGATCCACGCGTCATCACACGTGCTGCGGGATTGCCCGACGCGTTGTTCGAGCATGACAGCCAGATCACCAAGCGCGAGATTCGCGCGATCACGCTGTCGTCGCTCTGCCCAAGACGCGGCGAATTGCTGTGGGACATCGGCGCGGGTGCCGGCTCGGTCGCGATCGAATGGATGCTGGCCGATCCGTCGTTGCGCGCCATCGCAGTCGAAGCGCATCCGCAACGCGCCGCACGGATCCGCCGCAATGCCGCCGCCCTCGGTGTCCCCAATTTGCAAGTGGTTGAGGGTACCGCGCCCGATGCGCTGCGAGGCCTCGCTACGCCCGATGCCATCTTCATCGGCGGCGGCGTCAGTTATCCCGGTGTCATCGACGCAGCGGTCAGTGCGCTCGACTATCTTGGGCGATTGGTCGTCAACGCAGTGACGCTCGAAAGCGAAGCCTTGCTGATGGCACGCCACGCGTCACTCGGCGGCGAACTCATCCGCGTCGCACTCACGCGAACAACCGCTGTCGGCAACAAGACCGGATGGCGGCCAGCCATGCCAGTGACTCAATGGATCTGGACCAAGTCATGATCGTCGCCGGCATCGGGTGCCGCAAAGGGGCGTCCGCCGCTCAGATCGCGGACGCCATCGCGTCGGCGCTCGACCGCAGCGGCCGCAAGCCAGATGCCCTGGACATCATCGCGGCACCTGCCACCAAGATCGGCGAGCTCGGAATCGCCGCTGCAGCGCGCGCGCTTGGCGTTCCGCTGGTTCTCGTGCCACAGACCGATCTTGAAGCCGCCGGCCCGCGCACCCAGACCTATTCGGAGCGTGTGGTTACGCTGACAGGCGTGCCATCGGTCGCGGAAGCCGCAGCGCTCGCGGCTTGCGGTCCGAGTGCGCGATTGCTCGCCGCACGGATCGCAGTCGGTCCGGTGACCTGCGCACTGGCAGAAACCGGGAGCGCCGCATGACCGTGCATTTCATCGGTGCCGGCCCGGGCGCTGCCGATCTCATCACCGTGCGCGGGCGCGATCTCATCGCCCGTTGCCCGGTCTGCCTCTATGCCGGGTCGATCGTCCCGCAGGACCTTCTGACCTATTGTCCTGCGGGCGCGCGCATCGTCGACACCGCGCCCATGTCGCTGGACGAGATCGAAAGCGAGTTCGTGGACGCGCATGCTGCCGGCTCCGATGTCGCCCGACTGCAATCCGGCGATCTCTCGATCTACAGCGCCGTCGCCGAACAGGTGCGCAGGCTCGAGCGCCGCGGGATTGCCTACACCATGACGCCGGGGGTGCCCGCGTTTGCGGCGGCGGCGGCCGCCATCGGCCGCGAGCTCACAATCCCCGAGGTTACCCAGAGCGTGGTGCTGACACGCGTCTCCGGCCGCGCATCGCGCATGCCGGAGTCTGAGCGGCTCGCCGCCTATGCCGCGACCGGCGCCACTCTCGCGATCCATCTCGCGATCCACGCGCTGGATCAGGTCGTCGCCGAACTCACGCCGCATTACGGCGCGGATTGCCCGATCGCGATCATCGCCCGCGCCAGTTGGCCCGACCAACGCGTCATCCGCGGCACGCTCGGCGATATCGCGGCGATGCTCGCGACCGCTCCGATCGAGCGCACGGCCCTCGTTCTGGTCGGCCGCGCGCTGGCGGCCACGGATTTCCGCGACAGCGCGCTGTATGATCCGGATTATCGCCGCCGCTTTCGGGGAGGAGTCGCATCGTGACCGGGCGCGAACGGCGCGTAGCCGACGGTAAGATCCGCCGACGTCGCGATCAGGGCGGGGCCCGATGACGCAGAATGCGCTCACACACCTGCTACAGCACATGCCGGTTCTGGAACCGGGACATGTCTGGCTGGCGGGAGCCGGACCGGGCGACCCTGGCCTGCTCACCATTCATGCTCTCTCCGGCCTCGCGCAAGCCGACGTGGTCGTTCATGACGCGCTCGTCGACCAACGCGTGCTGGCTTTGGTGCGTCCGCCGGCACGGCTCGAATTCGCCGGCAAGCGCGGCGGCAAGCCCTCAGCGATGCAGGCCGACATCAGCAAACGACTGGTCGAGCTCGCCCGGTCCGGCATGCGGGTGCTGCGCCTCAAAGGCGGCGATCCCTTTGTGTTTGGCCGCGGCGGCGAAGAAGCGTTGGCGCTCACCGCCGCCGGCGTGCCCTATCGCGTGATTCCGGGCGTGACCTCCGGCCTCGCCGCGCTGGCCGCCGCTTCGATCCCCGCCACCATGCGCGGCATCAATCGCGCCGTCATTTTCGCCGCCGGCTACGGCGCCGAGGAAGCCGATGTCGACTGGGCCGCGCTGGCGCGCACCGGCGAACCAATCGTTCTTTACATGCCGATGCATCACCTGGAATCGATTGCGGAGGCGCTGATGCGTGGCGGAGCCTCGCCGCACACGCCGGCCGCCATCATCGTTGCGGCAACCACACCCGAGGAGAAGGTCCTGGTTTCGACCCTGGAACATCTCGTCGCCGATGCAAACGCCGCCAACCTGGAACCGCCGGCGATAGTCGTCGTCGGCGATATCGTTGCCGTGCGCAATCGGCTGCGTCCCAATGGTCCGGGGGCGCGATAATGGCGCGCGGCCTCATCATCTCGGCACCACGGTCCGGCTCCGGCAAGACCACCGTCACGCTGGCGCTACTGGCCGCGCTTCGTCGGCGCGGCATTGCGGTGCGGGCGGCCAAGTCGGGACCGGATTACATCGATCCCGCTTTCCATGCGGCGGCGACCGGCCATGCGGGTCTCAATCTCGATACCTGGGCGATGCCGCCGGCACTGATCGATGCGCTGGCTGCGGATGCGGCCGGGTCGAGCGACCTGCTGGTCGTCGAAGGCGCGATGGGATTGTTCGACGGCGTCGCCGGCCGGCCGGGCCGTTCGGGAGCCGCCGCCGATCTCGCTGCACGGTTCCGACTGCCGGTGCTGCTGGTGCTCGATGTGTCAGGCCAATCGCAGTCGGCCGCCGCGGTGCTGCGGGGGTTCATGTCGCATGACGCGCAAGTCCGCGTCGCTGGCGTGGTGCTCAACCAGGTCGGCAGCGAGCGTCATCGCACCCAGGTCACTGAGGCCATGGCGCCGCTCGGTGTGCCGGTGGTCGGGGCGATTCCGCGCGACGAAACCCTGGCATTGCCGGAACGCCACCTCGGCCTGGTGCAAGCCGGCGAGCACGCCAACCTTGATGCACACTTGGGGCGACTGGCCGAGATGGGGGAGCGCCATATCGATCTCGATGCGGTGCAGGCACTCGCACGAGCGCTGTTACCGCAAGCGGGAACGACGGCACTGCCTTTGCCTCCGCCGGGGCAACGCGTCGCGCTGGCTGCCGACGCCGCCTTCACCTTCGTCTACCCGCACGTGCTCGCCGGCTGGCGGCGGGCTGGCGCCGACATCGTCCCGTTTTCGCCTTTGGCGGATGAAGCGCCGCCCGCGCATTGTGACAGTTGCTGGCTGCCGGGCGGCTATCCGGAACTGCACGCGGGGGCGCTCGCAGGCGCGCAGCGGTTTCGCGACGGTCTTGTCGCGTTTGCCGCGACCCGTCCGGTGCACGGCGAGTGCGGCGGCTACATGGTACTCGGCGAAGGCCTGGTCGATGCCAAGGGCGAGCGCCACGCGATGACCAACCTGCTCGGTCACGCCACCAGCTTCGCCAAGCGCAAATTGCAGCTCGGCTACCGCGAAGCCAGGCTGCTGGCGCCAAGCGCGATTGGCGCGACCGGGCAGTCGGTGCGCGGGCATGAGTTCCACTATGCGACGCTGATCGAGACCGGCGGCGATCAACCCCTGGTCGCGCTCGCGGACGGCCAGGGCCGAGCGCTCGGCACGGCCGGGGCCCGGCGCGGCCACGTCACCGGCGCATTTTTCCACGCCATCGCGGAAGGCGAGGCGGCATGATCGCGGCGTGTCCAGCTTCAGGATTTTCCGGAGACGCCGGCGGACGCAAAGGTCGCCATGCCGGTATGGCAGGCCAAGGCCGCCCGCAGGATCAGCACCGCCAGCGCGGCGCCCGATGCCTCGCCGAGCCGCATGTTCAGATCCAGCATCGGCACCAGGCCAAGCTCGGCGAGCAACATGGCGTGGCCGGCTTCGGCGGAAACATGTGCGGCCCAGACATGAGCGAGCGCATCCGCCCGCAACCGCACCAGCGGGGCGGCCGCCGCCGTCGCGACGAACCCGTCGAGCAGCACCGGAATGTTTTGCCGTCGTGCCGCCAGCACGGCGCCGAGAATGGCAGCGAGTTCACGGCCGCCCAGCGCTGCGGCAAGCTGCAGCGGATCGCCGAGCGCATTCTGATGCCGGGCGAGCGCGCGGTCGATGGCGACCTGCTTGCGCGACAGTCCGGCATCATCGACGCCGGTGCCACGACCGGCCCAGCGCACTCCGCCGCCGCCGAACAGTCCGGCCGCGATTGCCGCCGCGGCAGTCGTGTTGCCGATGCCCATTTCACCGAGACACACGAGATGGGACTGAGGCGAAACGGCTTGATAGCCGGCCATCACCGCGGCCAGGAAGCCGGCCTCGTCCATCGCGGCCGTTTGCGTGATATCCGCCGTCGGTTGATCGAGCGACAGGGGAATCACGTGCAGCGCAGCACCGGCGATGCGCGCGAGTTGATTGATGGCGGCGCCGCCGGCCGCGAAGTTCGCGACCATCTGCGCGGTCACCGCGCGCGGATAGGCCGAGACGCCCTGGGCGGTTACGCCGTGATTGCCGGCGAAGACCAGAACCTCAACGCGGTCGAGACGCGGAGTTCGGCCCTGCCAATGCGCCAACCAGGCGACCGCGTCTTCCAGCCGTCCGAGACTGCGCGGCGGCTTTGTCAGTTCGGCCTCGCGCGCGGCCACAGCGGCGGCAGCCGCGGCGTCCCCGGCCGGCAGATCAAGGCAGGCGGAGCGCAAGTCGGTCAGGGATTTGAACGCGATCACAGCAATTTCGACTTTCGACAGCGCGCTCAGGATAGGGCTCGCGGCGGAGAGCGACGATGACGCCGATACCGGCATCGCTACGCGACATCGCTCGCGATCTCAAGATCTCCATTCAATTCTGTACGCGTCTGCCACTGGGCCCCACCTTGGACGTCCGCGGCGCCGAGATCGCACGGACGGCGTGGGCGCTTCCGGTGGCCGGCGCGCTGGTCGGTCTGATCGGCGCGCTCGCCTACTCGGTCTCGCACGCCGTCGGCGTGCCGCCATGGCCCGCTGCCGCATTGGCGCTCGCGGCTACGGCGATCGCAACAGGCTGCCTGCATGAGGATGGGCTCGCCGACACTGCCGACGGGTTCGGCGGCGGCGGCACGCGCGAGCGGAAACTCGAGATCATGCGCGACAGCCGGATCGGGACCTATGGGACCTGCGCGCTGATGCTGTCGATACTGATCAAGGCGGGCGCGATCGCGAGCCTCGCCACTCCGGCGCAGGTGACGGCATCGCTGATCGCAGCACACGCCGCCGGCCGGGCCAGTATGCCGATCCTGATGTGGCTGGTGCCCGCGGCACGCACCGACGGATTGTCAGCGGATGCCGCCGGGGTATCAAGCGGCAGCGCGATGATGGCCGCAGCGATCGGCTTGGCCGTGGCCGCCTTGGCAATGAGCGGAATGGACGCGCTGCTGATCGGACTGTGCCTGCTGCTGGCGATCGGCGGCATGGCGCGGCTCAGTATCAAACAGATCGGCGGGCAGACCGGCGACGTGCTTGGAGCGATCGAGCAGGTTGGCGAAATCATCGTGCTGCTCGTCGCCGCGGTCCGGCATTGACGTGAGGTTTTCTGGAACAGCGTGTGAACCATGAAAGAGCCCGCGGCATTTGACGACGCCTTTCGCAGCCGGCTGCACGAATTGTTCGTGTGGCGTCGGGATGTGCGCCGATTCCAGACCACACCACTGCCGGCCGGCACGCTCGACCGGCTGATCGACATTGCCTGTCTCGCGCCTTCCGTCGGCTTGAGCCAGCCCTGGCGTTTCGTGATCGTCAACGATCAAGCACGACGTGCCGCCATCATCGACGAATTCAAATCGCGCAACGCCGAGGCCTTGCAGTCCTATTCCGGCGAGCGCGCGGCGCGCTATGCGGCGCTGAAACTGGCGGGGCTTTCGGAAGCGCCCTGTCAGTTCGCGGTGTTCGCCGACCGGGCGACCGACGTCGGTCACGGCCTCGGGCGCCGAACGATGCCGGAGATGATCGAATACTCGGTGGTGTCGGCAGTCGGCATGATGTGGCTCGCCGCCCGCGCCGAGGGCGTCGGCATGGGCTGGGTCTCGATCCTCGATCCCGCGCGCGTGCGCGGAATTCTGGACGTCCCCGCGGACTGGTCCTTTATCGGGTACTTCTGCCTCGGCTATCCGCAAGGCGAGAGCAGCGAGCCGGAACTCGCATGCGCCGGCTGGGAAAGTCGCCGGCCGGCCGCGGATTGCGTTCTGCGCCGTTGATAGCCCACGGCTATCACATCGATCCGCCATTGATATTTCACTCGAGGCCGCCCGCGGCGCTTTATGCACCCGCGCTCGATGGCGAGCGCGGAGCCACCGGGGCGCAATTTTCGATCGTCATTGATCGGATCCGGCCAAAGCCAGAGGGCTTCGATTTAACCCATCGGCCATTTGAGATGGCCCAATATGGAGGATGTTAAAATGCTTAATCTTCGTTCAGTGATCGCCGCAACCGCCGTTACCTTCGCTCTCGCTGCGCCCGCTTTGGCGCAGAACATTTCGCTCGAACTCTCTGACCGGCAGGCGATGATGATCGACACCGGCGGCCGGGTATCGCGCATGGACGTCACCGCTAAGGGGCACAAGGTCCTGATGCAGTACGCCACGCCCGTACGTGTCGGCACCATCTTCTACATGAGTGGTGGCAAGCTCTACACGGCGCATGATCGCCCGATGGCGAGCGGGCGCTCGCTGCACGATGTCCTGGTCCAGACCAACTGAGGACAGCGCGGTACGCTCGAAAGGCGCAAACCTCCGCCGTCGCAGGCCGAGGATTTGCGCCTTTCACTGTTCCAGCGCCGGGACAAGCCGGGAAAGTTGTTTGGAAGACGCCCGTTCCTCCGTTTAAACTTGCAGGTGATCGGGGCGAGCCATGACGTCGAAGTCGTCTGAACCCATAGCCGATGCCCTCGCAGAGGCCCTGCGACGGTGCAGCGACATGGACGCTTCCCTGGCCGAACGCTTGCAGGCCTTCGCCGGCGAAGTTCGACGGTTCCGGCCCGAATTTCAGGACGCGGTCGATGACTTGGTTGCGCGGCTACGTGACAACGACGCGGGCAAGGGCGCGCCGGCCCCCGGCGATACGATGCCGCCGTTTCTGCTTCCGGACGACGCCGGACACCTTGTCGCCCTTGAAGAGCTGCTGCGTCAGAGTCCGATCGCCATCACGTTTCACCGTGGACATTGGTGTCCCTATTGCCGAATCAACATTCGGGCGCTGGCGAGAGCGCAACAGGCGATCCCGCCGGAGGCCGGACAAATCATCGCCATCATGCCGGAACGCCAGCAATTTTCCGCCGAGTTGAAGTCGGACGCCGAGGTGCCGTTTCCAATTCTGACCGATATGGACAATGGCTACGCCATGTCCCTCAACCTTGCGATCTGGGTGGGACCGGACCTGGAGCGGATGATGGCGAATTTCGGCCGCAGGCTGCCGGATTATCAGGGCAACGATTCCTGGATGCTGCCGATTCCGGCAACATTCATCGTCGGCACCGACAGTCGTGTCACCGCCCGCTTCGTGGATCCCGACTATCGCAAGCGGATGGACATCGAGGATATGCTCGCCGCCTTGCGCGCGGCATCCTAAACCCGGTCGGAAGCGCGTTTAGCCACCCGTCGTACCTAGCCCTCGCCGGAGCACGCGCGCCATCCGATCGCAGAACATGCGGGGATCCGCTGGCCGTTCGCCGTCGAGGATGCGGGCCTCATCGAACAGCATGTGCGCAGCGTCGCGTTTGAAGTCGAGATCTTTATCGCCCAGCGATGCCAGCGTGACGACAATGTCGTGGCGCGGATTGACTTCGAGGATCGGTTTGGCGGCGGTGGTCAACCGTCCGGCGTTCGCGAGCAGCTTTTCCAGCTGGCGGTCGGGCCCGAGATCGGACGCCACCAGACAGACCGCACTGTCGGTCAGGCGGTCGGACGGCCGCACGTCGGCAACCGCATCGCCCAGTGTTTCCTTAACGAAAGCGAGAAAGCCTGTCACCGCCTGTTCGATTTCGGGCGCGGGCTCCGGCTTGCTGTCGAGGCGCGGGATCAGCGCCAGATCCGCCGCGCCCTGGGTGACCGACTTGAACGGCTTGCCGTCGAATGACGGCGTCAAGGTGACCCAGAAATTGTCGACGGGATCGGCCAGCAGCAGCACTTCGACGCCGCGCGCGCGGAATCCTTCCAGGTGCGGCGAGGCCTCGAGCCGGGCGAGGTCATCACCGGCCAGATAGTAGATCGCGGTCTGGTTGGACTTCAGTCCGGCAACGTAATCCTTCAGGCTGCGCCACGCACCCGCTCCAGCGGTCGATTTGAAACGGGACAGCGCCAGCAACGCATCGCGGCGCTCGAAATCGTCATAGATTCCTTCCTTCAGCACGGCGCCGAAATTGTCCCAGATCTTGGCATAGGATTCCGGTTCCTTGTCCGCCAGCTTCTCGAGATCACCCAACACCCGGCTGGTCACGCCCTTCCTGATCGCCGTGAGGATCGGACTGTCTTGGATCATTTCGCGGGAGACGTTGAGCGGCAGATCGGCGGAATCCACCAGTCCGCGCACGAAACGCAGATAGCGCGGCAGGATCTCGGCCTCGTCGGTGATGAAGACGCGTTTAACGTAAAGTTTGATGCGGCCTTTGCGGTCGGGATCGAACAGGTCGAACGGTCGCGAGCCCGGAACGAAGGCGAGTGCGGTGTACTCGTGCCGGCCTTCGGCGCGGAAATGAATCGTCAACGCCGGCTCATCGAACTGTCCGGCGACGCTGCGGTAGAAGTCGGTATAATCGGCTGTGGTGATCTCGGACTTCGGCTTGGTCCAAAGCGCCGCGCCGTCCGCGACCTCCGAGGGTTCGGCACCTGGTTTTTCAACGATCGCAATCGGCACCGGCACATGGCCCGACTGCGCCTTCACGATCCGCTCGAGGGTCGAGCGTTCGGTGTACGACTTGGCGTCTTCCATCAGATGCAGGACGACGCGGGTGCCGCGGCTCGGCGCATCATCCAGTGCCGCCGGCGCAACCGAAAATGTGCCCTTGCCGTCCGAGGACCACAGCCACGCCTCCTCGGTTCCAGCCCGACGCGACACCACATCGACCCGATCGGCCACCATGAACGCGGAGTAGAAGCCGACCCCGAACTGGCCGATCATTGCCGCACCCTCGGCGCCCTCATTGCCACCCCGGGCGGACTCGATGCGATCCATGAAGGCCTTGGTGCCGGAATGCGCAATGGTTCCGAGAGCCTGAACAATGTCTTCGCGGCCCATGCCGATACCATTGTCCTCGATGGTCAATCGGCTGTGCTCGGCATCGATGATGAGAGTGATGCGGGACGGCTGCTCATCGGTCAGCAAGCCGGGATTAGCAATGGCTTCGTAGCGCAGGCGTTCGCAGGCATCGGCCGCATTCGATATCAATTCCCGTAGGAAAACGTCTTTGTCCGAATAGACCGAGTGCACCATCATGTGCAGCAGCTTGGCGACATCGGCCTCGAATGCGCGGCTCTCGCGCTGGGTTTCGTCAACGGTAGTCATGGCGGGCAATTCCCCTCAACGTTCAAACGGCCACGAGATGGCAAGGGCGGCGGACCAATTCAAGATCGCCCCTTCGATTGCGAAAATACCGAAGGGGTGCGGGCCCTCCCGCCGCTGCATACGGCATTGGGGCACCCATCGCAGACTTTAGTTTACGTATTTCGACCAATCGTAGGCCCGCAGCATTTTCATCGCGGCAGCGCCGACGGCAGTACGCTCGCGCCCGGCGACCCCGTAGAGCGATATGGTGCGGCGAAGATCGAGCCCTTTCAACTGAGCCCGCCGCACCGTTTCCGGGGCGCGGACACTGTGAGGAACCACCGCGATGCCGAGATTGGCCTCGAGCAGTGCGAACAGATCGCGCTCGCACGTCATTTCATGGCCGCGATCAACCCGGATGTCCCGGCTGTCCAGAGCCTCGGCGAACTGGGCGGCCTGCTCGCAATACGTGCGCACCAGGATGCGTTGGTCGCGCAACTCGTCGAGCCCGATTTCGGCGCGGTCGGCCAATTGGTGACCGGCACCGATCGCCAGCTCAAAGGTCTCGGTAAAAAGTGGCCACCGATCAAGCCGCTCCCAGCCTTCTCCGGCCGAAGCCGCGATCCCCAATTCTGCATCGCCGCGTTTGAGGCATTCCGCCACTTCGGCGCCTGTACCACGCCAGAATTTAAGCTCCAAACCACTGAAATGCCTAACTAATTCCATGACGTGCGGGACCACCAAGGCGGGATCGATGGTCCACGACAGCGCGATCCGGAGCGCGCCGATCTCGCCACTTTTGATGGAGGAGGCGAGCGAGCGGGCGCCAAGGGCGCTGTCGTAGCATTTTTGCAGCAGCGGGATCATGCGCTGGCCGAGCTCGGTCAACTGAGCGTGCGGTCGCTCGCGGCGAAACAGATCGCCGCCCAGTTCGCTCTCGAGCTGACGAATCGCCCGGGTCAAGGACGGCTGCGCGACGTGGCACTCCTCCGCGGCGCGGGTAAAGTTCAGCGTCCGCGCAACCGCGAGGAAGTATCGGACCTGGTGCATTTCCATGGCGCTTCTCGATGCAGCTACGCCGATTGACGGCGCTGCCCCCTCGCTGGCTCTCGGGATCAGGCTAACTCGCGTCCAAACTAAAGCATTTCCTGCCGTGATGGCCCGCAGAAGCAGGGATGGCAGATCCCGGCTCGGCCGCCACCGCGGTGGTCGATAGCCCAGAGCTATCACATCCATCGATGAACGATATTTTACCTGGACGGGCGCGGGTTCTATGCAGTCGGAGGATGCGGATGTCCGCTCCGTGACAACATCAGCCCAGATCACAACGTTGTGAACCGGGTAACCCCAACCTGCCGTCGGCCGAAGACATTGTTGTCGGATACTGAGGCGGAAAAGCAAATTTCTACTGTTTGCACTGCAACCCTCGGCATTTTTGACCCGTATCTCGACAGTCTCCGACCTCACCTGGGATGGACAAGCCATGAATTCGGGGTCGCCCTCGTGCGGGATAGCGGTCATGGCCAAGGCATCGCGGCCGGGGCTGTCCAAAACCCGGCTGTGTCCGCCGCTGACCTTTGAAGAGGCCGCACGCTTCAACACCGCCTTCTTGCAGGACGTCGCGGCCAACATCCGCGCCGCCGGAAGCGCGGTCGCCATCGATGGCTACATGGCGTTTGGTCCTCCCGGCTCCGAGGCTTTTTTCCGCGACATTCTTCCGGCCGATATCGGGCTCGTGGAGTCCTGGTTTCCGCATTTCGGCGATTGCCTGTTCCAGGCCATTACCCAATTGCTGGATCGCGGACACGAGAGCGCCGTGGTGCTGAATTCCGACAGCCCGACGCTGCCGACCTCGCTGCTGGTGGAGACGGCAGAGGTGCTGGCCCGCCCCGGCGACCGGGCGGTGCTCGGCCCCTCCAGCGACGGCGGATATTACCTGCTGGGATTGAAACAGCCGCACTGGCGGATGTTCGAAGACATCGATTGGAGCACCGAGCGGGTTGCGCGTCAGACCCTGGAGCGGGCGCGCGAAATCGGCCTGTCCGTCCATACCTTGCCGGCGTGGTACGACGTCGACGACGCCGAAGCGCTGCGAACGGTCCACGCCGAATTGTGCGAGGACACCGCCTTCGCCGCCGACCTGCGGACAAATCGAGCGGTCAAAACGGAAGCGCTGCTGCGCGCCTTGATCGACAATGGCGATCTCCTGGACCGACTGCGCAACGCGCGCGTGGTGAGGGCGGCCGAGTGAAGCAAGAGGCTGGCGTCGACGTTGTCCTGGTCCTGCTTGCGCTGGTGCTGGTGTCACTGTCCGCGGCCGGCGCCTATGAGCTTTCCGATGACCACGAGATGGTGACCGCCATCGCGCTCGTCCAAACGCCGGTGTACGCACTCGCTGCCGCCCTGGTGGTGTTGCGACCGGCGGCCGTGATCCTGCGTCCCGATCGCGCGCTGGTGGGCATTCTGATCGTCGGATTTTTGATGCGGCTCATTGTGGTGGCGGCGCCGCCCGCCTCCAGCGATATCTATCGCTATATCTGGGACGGTCGCGTGCAGGCCGCCGGCATCAATCCTTACCGCTATCTCCCGGCGGATCCCGCGCTGAAGGATTTGCGCGACGATACGATCTACCCCTTCATCAATCGCGGCGACTATGCGCCGACGATTTATCCGCCGATGGCGCAGATGGTCTATGTCGCCGTTACGCGGATTTCTGAAACCGTGACAGCCATGAAGCTTGCCATGGTCGCGTTCGAAGCCGTTGCGGTGTGGGCCATGCTGCAATTGCTGCGGGCGCGCGGGCTGCCGTCCGCCAACGTCCTGCTTTACCTTTGGCATCCGCTGCCGTTATGGGCATTTGCCGGCGATGGCCATATCGACGCTGCGGCGATTGCCTTCCTGCTGCTGGCCTTCGTCGCCGTCGACCGTCGTTCGCCGTGGCTCGCCGGAGTGGCGCTCGCCTCAGGCGTGCTGGTCAAATACTTTCCGGTCGTCGCCGGCCCTGCCCTCTACAAGCGCTGGGACTGGCGATTGCCCGCCGCGTTCATCGCGACCGCGACCGTTCTCTACCTGCCGTACCTCGGCGTCGGCGCCAAGGTCTTCGGATTTCTCGGCGGCTATGTCGCCGAGGAAGGCTTGAGCGGCGGCTCCGGGATCTTTCTCTGGCAATTGCTGGGCAGCCTCGTTCCTCTCCCGACCAATGCCTTCACGTATTACTTTCCGGTCGCGGCCGTCGTGATGGGGGGACTTGCGATCGCTCTGATGTTGCGTACCCGCACTCCGCAGGCTGATCTCGCCGCCGCCATGGCGCTCGGCGTGACCTTCGTCATACTGGTCTCGCCGCACTATCCCTGGTACTTCGCCTGGATCATTCCGTTTCTGTGTTTCTATCCGGTGGTCGGCGTCGTCTATCTGACCTGCGCCGCCACCTACCTGTCTCTGTCCGACTGGCCACCGAGCGTGCCCGACGGATTGGTGCTGTACGGCACGAGCTTCATCATGCTCGCCGCCGAATGTTTTGTCCGTTGCAGAAAGGAGGCGCCCCGTGGGAGCGCTCTCGCAGCCGAAAGCCGTTGACCCTCGTCGCTATTTCGAGAGCGTCGATCGACGCCAGACCGCGCCGGAGCAGGCGCCGGTGTGCCTGTATCTGGAGACCACCAATCGCTGCAATCTGCTGTGCACGACCTGTCCGCGCACCTACGAGGAGCTGGAGCCGCCGGCCGACATGAGCTGGGACCTGTTCACGTCGATCGTGGATCAGGTGCCCAATCTGCAGCGCGCCGTGCTGCACGGCGTCGGCGAACCCATGCTGGTCAAGAACCTGGCCAAGATGGTGCGCTATTTGAAGGATCGTGGGACCTACGTGCTGTTCAATACCAACGGCACCGTGCTCAACGACAAGAACGGCCGCGCCATGATCGATGCCGGCCTCGATGAAATGCGGGTCTCGCTCGACGCCGCCAACGCGAAATCCTATCTGGCCGTACGCGGCAAGGACTACTTCAAGAAAATATTGAAGAACGTGCGGATCTTTCGCGAGCTGCAGGAGCGGGAGGGCAAGGACCTTCCGCGGGTATCGGCGTGGCTCACCGGGTTGAAGGAGACCATCTCGGAGCTGCCGGACTTCGTGCGGGTGGCGTCCGCGATCGGCGTCAAGGAGGTCTACCTTCAGCGCCTGGTGTTCTTCGAACAAGATTCCATCGGCCTCGCCCGGCCGGATCAGGCCCTGTACGAACACCTGAACCGCGAGGAAGCGGTCCAGCTCGAAGCCGCGGCCGCGCTCGCCAAATCGCTCGGAATCATCTTCAGCGCATCGGGCGCCGCATCCGAGCCCGGCATGAGCCTCAAGCGCCAGAACGACGAAACCCCGTGGTCGATGTGCCGGCGCCCGTGGACGGTAATGTATTTCACAGCCAACGGCCGCGCCCTGCCCTGCTGCATCGCGCCGTTCTCGCAGCGCGGCTACGAACACTACACGCTTGGCGACGCCACCCAGGAATCACTGCGCGACATCTGGAACGGGCCGGCCTACGGATCGTTCCGGGAGGCGTTGCTGTCGGACAAGCCGCCGTCGGCATGCGCCAATTGCGGCCTGCGCTGGAGCCTATGATCATGGCGACGGCGGATGCCTCGGTGCTCGCACGCGCGACCGGTGGTCCCCCGCCGATCGTGGTCGCGATCCCGACCCTGAACGAGGAAGATTCCATCGGCGACGTGGTCCGCAGCATTCCGCGCGCGGTCGCCACGCGCGTAATCGTGGCCGACGGCGGCAGCACCGACGCCACCGCGGAGCGCGCACGTGCCGCCGGAGCCGATGTGATCGCGGCAGGGAAAGGCTATGGCCGCGCCTGCCTTCGGGCGACCGAAGCAGCCGACGCCGACGCCATCATGGTCTTCATGGACGGCGACGGGGCTGATGACGTCGCCAGCATCGGCGCGCTGGTGGCGCCGATCGCCGCAGGTGATTGTGATTTCGTCATCGGCTCGCGCGTGCGTGGCCAACGCGAATCAGGCAGCATCGCTTGGCATCAGATTCTCGCCGGCTTGCTGGCCGGCCAGGCCATGCGTCTGCTTTATGGCGTGTCCTACACCGATATGTGTGCGTTCCGCGCCATCAGGCGCGATGCGTTGCTGCCGCTCGGAATGCGCGAGATGACCTATGGCTGGAACATCGAAATGCAAATGCGCGCGGCCCGCGCGAGGCTGCGGATTCTCGAGCTGCCGGTTCCCTATCATCGGCGCACGGGCGGGCATTCGAAAGTCGCCGGCAGCCTGCGCGGGACGATCCGTGCCGGCACGCGCATTGTCGCAACGTTCGGTCGGGTCGCAACACAATCGGCACCCGAAGCGCGCCGGAGCTGATGGCATCTTTGACACCCGCATGCGCGACACCAGGGCGGGGACGTTCTTACGGGGAGCATCATGAGCGCCACCTCTGACGAGCAGGCCACCGCAGCCGCCGACCCGCAATGGCAGATCGTTGCGGCCGCGGACGATGACGACGACAAGCAACCGGAACTCACGCCGGAGCAAAAAATGGCCAAGCGCTATCCGCAGCCGGTGCGGGTGTCGTTTCTGCTCGGTCTGCCTGTGCTGGATGAGAACAGCTCGATCATCGGGCACGTACACGCGGTGGTGCGGACGCCGCAAGGCAAAATTCAGCTGGTGATGCCGCTCGGCGGCTTCCTCGGCTTCGGTGCCCGGCTGGTCCCGATTCCGATCGAGATCGTCGGGATGCTGGGCGCCCAGGTCGCGGTGGTCGACATGCCGGGCGACCGGTTCCTGTCGTCGCCGACCTGGACGTCCTCGCGGGCGCAGCCGCTCGGTACCAATGAGAGCATCCGCGTTGCGATCACGCGGCGCTGAACGTGCAGGCTATTGCCGGGGCATCCGGTCAACAGGGGGATGGAGTGATGAACCGCAACGATGGCGCCGCGACCAGCCGCCCGCAACGCGCTGCCGCCGCCAAGACCCGCAAGCTGCATCCGCTGCCGCTCCGGATCATGCACTGGACCAACGCCGTCGCGATCCTGATCATGATCGGCAGCGGCTGGCGCATCTATAACGACGAACCGCTGTTTGGATTTCTGTTCTTCTCCGAAACGTTCTCGCTCGGCGGCGATCCGATCAAATCGCTGCAGCTGCATGGCAATGCCGGCTATGCCGGCGCCGAGCAGTGGCATTTCCTCGGCATGTGGATCCTGGTGATCAACGGGCTCGCCTACCTCGCCTATGGTTTCTTCACCGGCCGTTTCAAACGCATGTTGTGGCCGATCCGCCCCTCGGAGGTGCTTGCGACCGTGCGCGATGCGCTGCGCTTCCACCTCGGCCACGACGACCTCACCGTCTACAACGCGGTGCAGAAGACGCTGTATGTCGGCATCATCACCGTCGTGATCATCGAAGTGCTCGCGGGCCTCGCGATCTGGAAGCCGGTGCAGTTCTCCACCCTCGCGATGCTGTTCTACAGTTTCCAGGGCGCGCGCTACGTGCATTTCTTCGGCATGTTCGCCATTGTGCTGTTTCTGATCGTCCATGTCGCGCTGGCGCTGCTGGTGCCCAAAACACTGGTGGCGATGGTCAGCGGTGGCCCGCAAGTAGAAGACGCGCCCGAGAACCTGGCTCCAACGACGCCGGTCGTCCTGGCAACCCAAACGGGAGACTAACGATGTCGATCCGCTCGCCCGCACCGTCCCGCTTCCGGCCGACCAAGCCGATCGATCAGAGCGTGCTCACCAACAACAAGGCCTTGCTCGAGACCATCGACCGGCGCGGGGTTTTGCGTGGAACCTTGAGTCTCGGCGCACTCACCTTCTTGACCGGCTGCGACATTACCAATGCGGGCGCGGTCCAGAGCGTGCTCACCGCGGTCTCGGCCTGGAACGACGGCGCGCAGGCGCTGCTGTTCGGCGCCAATCATCTCGCCCCCACATTCAGCGAGGCGGAGGTGGTGAAGCCGCCCCGCTATAACGGCATGTTCGACGTCGAAGACATCAAGCCGGTCGACGGCAAGACCTGGAAGCTCGAGCTCGCCGGCCGCATCTCCGACAAGCAGCCGTGGACAACCCAGTCATTCGCCGGGCTGCCCGAACAGGAGGTTATCATCCGCCACGTCTGCGTCGAAGGCTGGGACTATATCGGCCAGTGGGAGGGCGTGAACTTACGAATGTTTCTGGAGAAGGTCGGCGCCGATCTCAGCGCCAAATATGTCTCGTTCCGCTGCGCCGACGATTATTACGGCAGCATCGACATGGCGACCGCCTTGCACCCGCAGACCATCCTGGCGACCAAATATGCCAGGGAGCCGATCGCCGATCCGTTCGGCTTCCCGTTGCGGCTGCGAACCGCGACCAAGCTCGGCTTCAAGAATCCGAAATGGATCACTGCGATCGAAGTCACCAACGAATATCCCGGCGGCTATTGGGAAGACCGCGGATATAATTGGTTCAGCGGGATGTAGCGCCGGCTTGCCTGTTCCGATCAGGTTGACACACTTTCCACACTCGTGTCGGGCTCGCCCGATGGTTGCCCGGTTTAGATACCGCGTCACCACACGATGCGCTAAATTGCTTGCCATCTGCTCTCTCCACGTCATGGCCGTGACAAGCGCGGCCATGACGACCGTTGATTGCGGCGCTAGCTCTGATAGTTGAGCAGCAGCGCCACGCTGGTGCTCGTGCTTTGGCCATCCGATCCATAGTTCGACGTGCTGGCCTTTGAATCCTGCAGCAACTTGAGGAAATCGGTCAGCAGCTGGCTGGTGCCGGAACCGGTCGCGCTGCTTGAGGTACTTGAACCGCTCGACGAACTGGAGTCGCTCGAACTGCTTGAGGTACTCTCGCTCAGCAGCAGCGAGAGCGAATTAGATCCCGACTGTCCGCCAGCGCCGCCGGGGCCGCCTGGACCTCCACCCGGACCACCGTGGCCGCCTGGGCCACCGGGGCCACCGGGGCCACCGGGGCCGCCCGGCCCGCCATGCGCGAACGTGTTGGAAAACACGCTCTGAAGTTCGGTGGCCTGATCGCTGGTCAGCTTGCCGCTGTTTACTTCCGAGGTGATCAGATCGTTGATCTTGGACTTGAGCTCGGAGGACGACGGTCGCGACGATCCAGACGACGCCCCACTCTTCAACGCGGTGTCGATATCGTCGAGCGCGCTGCTCAACGCACTCTGGTCGGATGAGCTGATCGTGCCGGCGGAGACCTCAGACGACAGTTCGGTTTGCAGGCGATCAAGCGGTGAGTTGGAAGCAGGGTACGTGGCTGAAGAAATGGAGGTCATCGGGTGCTCCTGGCAGCAAGACTAAGATGCCGATGAGAAGACAACGCGCGGCGTTAAAGGAAACTTGCCTTCACACCCCGAACTTGTTTCTCTCCATTGCACGGGCGCGGCCAGAAACATTCGGAAACAAATTTCTTCGCCTGCTTCTACCGAATCGGGATTTATCGGACACCATGTCTGCAGCGCCGCACATTCTCGTCGTCGAGGACGATCTCGAAATCAGCCGGCTGGTGACCCGCTATCTTCGGGACAATGATTGCCACGTCTCCGCCGCCGGCGACGGACGCAACATGGATCGCCTGCTGGAAGACAATCGCGTCGACCTCGTCGTGCTCGATCTGATGTTGCCGGGTGAGGACGGCCTCAGCCTGTGTCGCCGCCTGCGCACACATTCCGAAGTCCCGGTCATCATGCTCACCGCCAAGGGCGACGACGTCGACCGCATCCTCGGGCTTGAAATGGGCGCCGATGACTATCTCGCGAAGCCGTTCAATCCACGCGAATTGCTGGCGCGGATTCGGGCCATCTTGCGGCGCGCCAATGCGGCGGCAACCGCGCACGAGCGGCGAGCGCCATGCCTGCGCTTTCTCGGCTGGACGCTCGATTGCGTGCTGCGCGAATTGAGAGACCCGCAAGCCACCCGCGTCTGCCTCACCGCCGCGGAATTCGATCTGCTGCAGGTGTTGTGCGAGCGGCCGGCGCGGGTGTTGTCGCGTGAACAATTACTGGACCTGACCCATGGGCGCTCGACCGGGTCGCTGGAACGCAGCATCGATGTGCTGATCAGCCGCCTGCGGCGTAAGATCGAGAGCGACCCGCACGATCCTCACCTTATCAAGACCGTGCGATCGGGCGGCTATATTTTTTCGGCAGCGGTCGAATCCGCATGAGCTGGGATGTTCGCGCCTTCATGCCGAACCGGATCAGCGGTCAGATCGCGATCATCATCGTCGCCTCGCTCGTCGTCATCCATGGGATCCTGACGGCGACATTCTTCCTGGCGCGACCCGACCATCGTCCGGACCGGTCACCGGAGCAGCTGGTGACGCTGGTCGAACTGATCGACGCGTCGTCGCCGGAACAGCGGCCGCGCCTGGTCGCAGACATGGCCAGGACGTTTCCGCATCTCGCTCTCGCGCTGCGCGAGTCGGCCGGCGAGATTCCGGCCGCAACCGGCGGCGACCGGCTGGCGGAGGCTATCCAGCGTCACCTTGGCCCCGGCTACCGGGTGGCGATATCCGGGCCCCGCCCGGAGGACAGTGCGGCGGCGCCGTTGGTGATGATCCAGCTGCACGACGGACAGGTTCTGACGGCGCGGATGCAACCAATGCCGGCGCTGCTGTTCGGACCGACCCTAGTCACGCTGCTGTTCATCGCCACCAGCATGACGCTGCTGGGATTGTGGGCGGCGCGCGGATTGACCCGGCCGCTGCGCAGCTTTGCCAGGGCGGCGGAGAACTTCAGCCCGGACGGCGAGATCGCGTGGCTACCGGAGCGTGGACCGCATGAGATCCGGACGGCGGCCCGCGCGCTCAACCAGATGCGCGAGCGCATCAAGAGCCTGGTCGACGAGCGGACCCGCATGCTGGCCGCGGTCAGCCACGATCTGCGGACGCCGATTACCCGGCTGCGCTTGCGCTGCGAGTTCATCGACAATCAAGCGCTACGCGCGCCGACCCTCGACGATCTCAACCGCATGGATTCGATGGTGGAGAACGTCCTCAACTTCCTGCGCCACGGCCATGCGCGCAAACCTGCGACCATGATCGACCTCGCGACCGACCTGCAGACCATTTGCGATCAGTTTGCCGACATTGGCCATGAGGTGAATTACGAAGGCCCGGATCATGCGGTGGTCAGCGCCCACCATGATGACTTGCACCGGGCGATCACCAACCTGGTCGACAACGCCGTCCGCCACGGTTTGAAAACTGCGGTCCGTTTGGTCGTTGCCCCCGATGCCGTCGTCGTCACGATCGAGGACGACGGGCCCGGCATTCCCGATCCCGACAAGGACGCCATGTTTCAACCCTTTACCCGTGGCGACGCGGCGCGCGGCATGAGCGGGGGCAACGGCTTCGGCCTTGGTCTGTCGATCGCCCGCAGCGTGATCGAGGCCCATGGCGGAACGCTGGGCCTGCGTGATCGCGCACCAACCGGTCTGATCGCGGAGATCACACTGCCGCACGCTGTTGCCGTGGCGGTGGCGTAGACGACGCAAAGGCATCGGTCCCCAACCGGGCGTCCTCGCTGCGATCGTGGGTGAGACGTCGGTACTAGCGTTGCGACCTCAGGCTTTCTGACGACTGCCCTTAGATGCCCGCCTTACCCCCACAGCGACGATTCGACGTGCTTTGCCCACTTGACGGCCGCCCGGGCTTGATCGAGCGTGGGCAAAAGTGCCGATGAAAACACGGCACACGGGGCCCCGGAGGAAATCATGAAGCGCCTGATGTCGACCCTGCTGGTGATGGTTGGCCTGGGACTGGCGATCTGGCCGGCGGCGGCGCAGGAAAAATACCCCAGCCGGGTGGTGAAAATCATCGTTCCTTACGGACCCGGCGGCGCAACCGACATCGTCGCGCGGGTGCTGGCGGATCAGCTGAAAAACAAGTTTGGGCAATCTTTCATCATCGAGAACAAGCCGGGCGGCTACGGCATCATCGCGATCCAGGAATTGGCGCGTTCGGCCCCCGACGGCTACACGCTGATGGTCGGCAATGTCTCGACCAACGCGATCACCCCGATCCTGTTCGCCAGCAAGATGGCGCTCGATTATGACAAGGATGTCGTGCCGGTGATGCGGCTGGTCGATATTCCGGGTTTCCTGGTGGTGACAACCAAGGATTTCGCGCCGAAAACCGTGGCAGAATTCATCGACTTCACCAAAAAGAATCCGAGCAAGGTCAATTACGGCACCGTCGGGGTCGGAAGCTATCCGCACTACGATATGGCGCTGTTTGCTAAGCGCGCGGGCGACCTCAACATGGCCGGGATCCCCAACAAGGCCGGCGCGTCCGGCGTGATCAACGACATGCTGACCGGAACCGTGCAGGTTGCCTTCCTCAATGTTGCGAGCACCGCAGGCAACGTGAAGGCGGGCGCTCTGCGTCCGCTCGCGCAGGTCAACCAGACGCGCTTGGCGCAATATCCCGATGTGCCGACGATGGCCGAGGTCGGATTCCCCGGCGTCGGCACCGCCGCCTGGCAGGGATTGTTTGCGCCCGCCGGCACACCCAAGGAGGTGCTGGATACGCTGCGCGAAGCGATGACCGAGGCGATGAAGGAACCGTCCGTCGTCAACACCTTCAAACAGCAGGACTTCAATATTGTCCCGACGCGATCGCTCGAGGAAGCCAAGACCTGGCTCACGGGCGAAATCGACAATTGGAAAAAGATCACCCAGGAAGTGAAGATCGACATCCCGGAATAAGTCGATTATGGCGACGGCTTGAAGCGCGACCCGGCGGCCGGCGACCACCGCGCAACACGCATCATGTGCCGGTCTAACCGCGGGCGTCGAAGATCGCGCTCGCCATGTCCTCGATTTCACCGCGGTAGAAACTGAAGGTCTCGAGCCCCTCGCTGACGTGCACACTCGACACCCGGGCGATCGCGGCCAAATCGCCGTAGGGGACGCGAAACACCATGCGGCGACTGCCGTCGGTCATCGCGAAGGAAATCCCCTCGGGGTCCGACAGCACCGGCTCGTCCAATGATTTCAGTGGCATACACTCACTCCTTTGGCGTTTTCCCGATCTTTTCTATTGTCGACATTTGGCTGTAGAACTTGGAATTATTTCGGTGCGCAAAACGGCGAGATCGGGGTCTTTTTCAGATTCCGAAGGCGCCTGTTTTCCCGACGCACGGGCGACAGACTTCACGACGGACCAATGAGCGCGATTGTTTGCGGCGATGATCGCCACGGCCGGCAGGCCACCTGATGAAGACGGCGGAGCATCCCTCTCATCTGCAACCATTACGCGACTGGTTGCAGGGCCGCGCTTGTGGCACAAGCGGGCTCGAAAGCGCATAGCTGGCGGGAAGATAGTGGTCGGAGTGGCAGGATTTGAACCTGCGACCCCCACGTCCCGAACGTGGTGCGCTACCAGACTGCGCTACACTCCGATATTGGCTGGCGGCGGTCTTATAGCCTTGGCCCCCCTAGGCCGCAAGCACGGGAGCAACGAGGTATGACCGTCGGGGTCGCCACCAGGGTGGCAAAGGCCGATGCCACGGCGATCAAGGCCGCGGCGGACGTTCTTGCGAAGGGCGGCCTGGTCGCCTTCCCGACCGAGACGGTCTATGGGCTCGGCGCCGATGCGACCAATGCGGCCGCGGTCGCCAGGCTCTATGCCGCCAAGGGGCGGCCCGCGTTCAACCCGCTCATTACCCACGTCGGCGATCTTGCCGGGGCGCGTCGCATTGGGCGCTTCGATGGCGCCGCCGAGCGGCTAGCGGCGTTCTGGCCCGGCCCGCTGACCCTGGTGCTGCCGAAAGCCGCCGATTGTCCGGTAGCGGAGCTCGCGCTTGCCGGGCTCGACACCATCGCGGTGCGGATCCCCGCCCATCCGGTCGCCCTCGCGCTGCTCCGCATGTTCGGCAAGCCGATCGTGGCGCCGTCGGCGAACCGCTCGGGCCACGTGTCGCCGACCGACGCGCAGCACGTGGTCGCCGATCTCGCCGGGCGTGTCGATCTGGTGCTGGACGGCGGGGCGACGCCGGTTGGCGTCGAATCCTCGATCGTCGCATGCCTTAACGGCGTCACGTCCTTGCTGCGCCCGGGTGGTCTGCCGCGCGACGACATGGAACGCGCGCTTGGGCATCCGCTCGCGCTCGTCGAGGACTCAGCTGCGATGGCCGCCGGCGATGACGCCCCGATCGCGCCGGGCATGTTGGCCTCGCACTATGCCCCGCGCGCGCAGCTGCGGCTCAATTCCGACCGCGTCAGCGCGGGCGAAGCCCTGCTCGCGTTCGGCCCAGACTTGCCGCCGGGTGCGCAACAGGCCGCGCGCGTGCTCAACCTGTCGGCGCGGGGGGATCTGGTGGAAGCCGCCGCCAATCTGTTTTCCCATTTGCGCGCGCTCGATGCCGCCGATATCACCAGCATCGCGGTGATGCCGGTGCCCGCGGAAGGGCTGGGCGAGGCGATCAACGACCGGCTCGCCCGCGCGGCGGCACCGCGACCCTAAGCACCGACATAGCCCCTTGAGACCCGGCCCAGAGCGGATAGATTCCGCGCCGAGCCTTGACACGGAAGCAAAGATTTTGACCTCGTCGCAACGACACGACCGTTCCGCGCCCGCGATTTCGCCCGATCTGCTGGCACGATTTGCCGCGCTCGTCGGCCAAAACAACAGCGTGACCGATCCGGCCGAGCAGGAAGGCTACTTGGTGGAGAGTCGCGGTCTCTACCACGGTCACACGCCGTTGGTGCTGCGGCCGGCGACCACCGCCGAAGTCGCCGCCATCCTCGCGCTGGCGAGCGAAACCGCGACGCCGATCGTGCCACAAGGCGGCAATACCGGCCTCGTCGGCGGACAGATTCCGCATCACGGGGAAATCCTGTTGTCGCTGACGCGGCTCAATCGCATCCGCGATGTCGACGCCACCTCCAACACCATGACGTGCGAGGCCGGGGTGGTGCTGGCGAAGGCGCAGGAGACCGCCGCCGGCGTCGATCGGCTGTTTCCGCTGTCGCTTGGCGCCGAGGGCAGCTGCACGATCGGCGGTAATCTCTCCACCAATGCCGGCGGCACCGGCGCGCTGGCCTATGGGGTGGCCCGCGATCTCGTGGTCGGGCTCGAAGTGGTGCTGGCCGACGGCAGAATCTGGAACGGCCTGAACAAGCTCAAGAAGGACAATACCGGCTACGACCTCAAGAACCTGTTCGTCGGCGCCGAAGGCACGCTCGGGGTGATCACCGCCGCGGTACTGAAGTTGTTTCCGCGACCGCGCTCGGTCGAGACCGCCTTCGTCGGCGTGCCCTCGCCGCAGGCGGCGCTGCAGCTGCTAAATCTGGTGCAGAGCCGCACTGGCGGCGGCGCCACCAGCTTCGAACTGATCGCCCGCATCGCCCTCGACTTCGCGCTGCGCCACGGCCAGGGGTGCCGTGATCCACTGCCCAATCCGCACCCGTGGTACGTGCTGCTTGAATTATCCTCGCAGGCGAGCGAGGGCCTGCGCGCGACGATGGAAGATCTGCTGGCCTCCGCCGCAGAGAATGGGTTGGTCACCGATGCGGTGGTCGCCGGCAGCCTTGAGCAGGCCAATGGGTTCTGGCACCTGCGCACGACGATCACGGAGACCCAGAAGCCTGAAGGCGGTTCGATCAAGCACGACGTGTCGGTGCCGGTCGCGGCTGTACCCGAATTTCTCGCGCAGGCGAGCGCCGCGGTGCAAGCGCTGATCCCGGGCGCGCGGCCTTGTCCGTTCGGCCATCTCGGCGATGGCAATATCCATTTCAACATCAGCCAGCCGGTGGACGCCGACAAGGATGCGTTCCTGGCGCGCTGGTATGAGGTCAATGCGGTGGTCCACGGCATGGTCGCAAAATTCGGCGGCTCGATTTCAGCCGAGCATGGCGTCGGCGTGATGAAACGCGAGCTGCTGCCGGGTGTAAAAGATCCGGTGGCGCTCGAGGTCATGCGCGCGCTCAAACACACGCTCGATCCCAAGGGCATTCTCAATCCGGGAAAAGTTCTGTGACGGCACTTCGGCGTTTCGCGTAACCCCCACCCTAGAACAGCGACGCCTGTCCCTCATCCGTCGGTTTTTTTTGTTTCGGCCGTTTTGCGACCTTGTTGGCAATCCCAGAAGTTTGGACCGCTGCAAGCTCTGCTTCCGATAGCGGCGAAGTCAGCGCCGCGGAATCATTGGCGGTGCGGTTGACGGCCGTCGATACCTCGTGGGCGGCAAGCAATTCGTCAGGCGCCGGGACGATCAAGGCCGCGGCGGTGTCGGCATCGGTTGTCCGGCAATCGAGCCAAAGGTCGAAGGCGTCCGGCGGAATGATCACCGGCATGCGGTCATGAATCGGTCGCAGCGTACGGTTGGCCGCTGTGGTCACGATCGCCGCGGTTTCCATTTCCTCGCCGTTCGGCCCGGTCCAGGCTTCCCACAATCCGGCGAAGGCCATGAGACCGCCGGCCTTGAGCCGCACATAATAGGGTTGCTTGCGTTCGCCTTCGCGCCGCCATTCGTAGAACCCGTCGGCCGGTATAAGGCAGCGTCGATAGCGCATAGCAGAGCGAAATGCCGGTTTGTCCCGCACGGATTCGCCGCGCGCATTGATCAGCAGCGAGAACGTTCGCGGATCCTTGACCCAGGACGGGATCAAACCCCAGCGCACCAGCCCAAATCGGCGCTGCCCCTCCAACCATCGCACGATGGCGATGGGCTGGGTCGGCGCGACGTTGTAGCGCGCCGGAAAATTGGGCTGATCCTGATACCGAAACAGCAACCGCATGGCTTCCGGCGCGGTGGTAATCGCATAGCGTCCGCACATGAAATATCCCCGTATTCTCTGCAATTTAATGTGGTTTTAACCGCGGACGGCAACAGTATGGAACCATTCACGCCACACCGGAAACCACGATTTTCCGATGAACGCCGGGCCAGCACGATCCCCCGAAATCGACGAGCAATCCTGGGCGATTCCAGGTGTTGATCGCGCGCGCCTGGCGCAAGCCAATATCAATCCGACCACCGGGCTTGCCACCGACTATCTCAACCATTTCAACGAAGCCATCATGTTGCTGGAAATGCTTTCGGCGATGCCGGAATGCGTCGACGACTTTCTGGCCTGGTCACCGAAGACTTATTGTGAGCACTTCGCAGCTTCAAACTTCAAGGAACGCGAGCTTGCGATGCAGGCCTATCAAGTGGCCGACTCCAGCGCGCGACGCCAACTGGACGAACTCGCCGACACCATGAACGGCATCCTGAGCGCCACCCGCGACGCCCTCGAACTCAGTCTGTCGCCGCGAACCGCCGGCACGCTCGCCGCCCAGGCGGCGGCGTGGCTCAAGCCGATGGTCGCCCGCGCCGGCGCCGTCATCAACGGCACCTTCATGCCCGCCCCGATCGAAGTCGCCGGGCCGGCGCCGCAGGCCACGGTCGACGCATTGTTCGAACGCTGATCGCTGGCCTTGGCTGACTCACGCTCCCACCCGGATCGACCCTATCTCGCGGTCAGCGCTGCGATCTTTCGTGGTGACGAGATCCTGATCGTCCGCCGCGCCCGCCCGCCGGCGCACGGCGTCTATACCCTCCCCGGAGGGGTGGTCGAAATCGGAGAAACCCTGCGCGACGCGCTGGTGCGCGAAGTGCGCGAGGAGACCGCCATCGAGATCACGCCGGTGGCGCTCGCGGGGGAACGCGAAGTCATCGTTCGTGACGCCGAGGGCAAGGTCGAACGGCATTTCGTCATTTTGGCGTTTGCGGCGCTGTGGGTTTCAGGTGAAACGGTCCTCAACGAGGAACTCGCGGAGGCGCACTGGATGGACGCGGACGACCTCAAGACTCTGCCGACCACAGAGGGGCTTGCCGAGATCGTGGCCGCCGCACGGGCCCGGATCGCGGGCAAGCATGAGCCTTAGTGCCCGCCGGGGGGTGCAAGGACCGGCATAACGCGCTACAGCGTGGCGATGATGTTCTCAAGATTCCGCGATATTCTGCTGCGGCGCGCCGCGCGCAAGTTCGCGCATAGGCTGGCGCCGCAATTGCGCCGCAACCACGGCATCGGCACGCTCTACACCGCCGACCAGATCCGCGTTGCCGCCGGCGCCTGCGGCCTGCCGAGCCGCTATCTCTCCATCGGCTATGCCGCCTTTCTGCCGCCGGATGAGTTTCGGATCGTGGCGGACGCCGGTAGGCGGGATTCGTACCAGCAATTGCGTTCGCTGTTCTTCCGCTATTATGTGTATGAAAGCCTCTCACCCACACCGCGAACAACGCCAGCAAATCCCGATGCCACGTCCCGCAACCGCTAGCGACAGATTCGGCTGCCGCTTCGCCGTGCGGCCATGGTGGACGCGCGCGGTCACCATCGCGGTGCTGATCCTTGGCCTGCAGGCGCCGGCGCGCGCGCTCGATCCAGTCGCTCCGTTCCAAGCCGATCTCGAACGATTGTCGGAAATACTCGGCGCGCTGCACTATCTGCGCGCGATCTGTGGGTCCAACGAGGGCGCGAAGTGGCGCAATGAAATGCAGGCCCTGGTCGATACCGAGGCGCCGAGCGGCGACCGGCGTTCCCGCATGATAGCCAACTTCAATCGCGGCTATCGTGGCTTCCAGCAGACCTATCGCACCTGCACACCGGCCGCCGATCTCGCCATCCGGCGCTATCTCGACGAAGGCGCGAAGATTTCTCGCGAAGTCACCGCACGTTACGCGAATTGATCCACCGCGATTAACCCTATCGCGAGGTGTGGACTAGTACGCCGGTCTGCGCGTGCTAATTTGACGACTGGGGATGGTGGCGCGCAGCGCTGCCCGTGTGAGCTGTCGTAATCATGGTGACATTGTCGCTTCCGCCTCGCGAGCCGATTCCGGATCACGAGCAGAAGAAGGTGGCCTTAACCCACCTGCAAGAGGCATGGTCGGAAGCGCGCTTCGACGGCGTCGACGGCGATTGCATGGCCCAGGCGTGCCTTTTTACTGCGCTGACCGAACTGGTTTCGACCTATGGCGAGGACGCTGCCGCCCGCTATACCGAGGGTCTCGCCAAACGTATCCACAACGGCGAATTTTCCCTGGATCTGGCGCGCCAATAGCGCATAGCTGCCGCAATGGCTCTGCTAAGCTTGGCCGAATCCTGTATCGGGCCGTCAAGCCATGCTGCGCCGTGTTGCTGTAATCTGGTTGGCGTTCGCCTTCGTCATGGTGACGGGCGATAGCGGCATCGCGCAGGTCAAGGTTCGTACGGAATCAATCCAACCATCCGCGCCGGCCACCGCCGCTGAAAAGCCACCCGCCCCGCCGACGACCAGCGCCTCACCGTTGACCGGCGCCCTGACGGCGGCCAAGCCCGCCGATCCCGCGACCGCCAATCCGGTGCCCGAACTCATTCTCGACGTGGCCCGATTGCCGGAACCGGTTGCACGCACACGCGAAAAGATCCTGTCGGTGGCGCGCTCGGGCGACCTGAACCAACTCGCGACCTTGATGCAATCGAGCGGCACGGTGCCGATCTTTTCGCTCAACGACGACAAGGACCCGCTGCCGTATTGGAAAGCGATCTATCCGGATTCCGACGGGGTCGAGGTGCTGTCGATCCTGATCGAAATCCTGGAATCCGGATTCGTCCACGTCGACAAGGGCACGGCGCAGGACATGTACGTCTGGCCATATTTTGCACGCATGCCGCTCAAGGGACTAAGCGCCGCGCAAAAAGTCGAGCTGTTCAAGATCATCACCGGCACCGACTACAAGGACATGGTGGATTTCGGCGCCTACAATTTCTACCGGCTGGGGATTTCGCCCGATGGGACCTGGCAGTTCTTTGTGGCGGGCGATTAGCCGACGGGGCAATAAACGCGACCGGTCGTATCCGTGCCCTCCCCTGTGGGAGAGTGCAGCGCCGGGCGAGCCGCAGGCTCGATTGGGTGAGGGCTTACGGTCTCACGTGGGGCTAGGCCCCTCACCCATTCTTGTCTGCTGAAACGTTGAGCAGCCTTCACAGGAGAGGGCACAACGATAGGCGCCGATCCGCAGCGCTCGCTAGCGCGATCCGCCCGGCTCGACCGCGGTTTCGCCGGCACGCTCCTCAGTCACCGTCGCATCGTCACCCGCTCCGGTGTTCGCAACGTCCCATTCCGCCGACCCGGGCTCGGGGTCGAGCGGGCACATTTCGGTGAGCGATGCGCGGCGCTGCGCTGGATCATCACGGGCGACCAAATCGGGGACCTTCAAGCCAAGCGCTAGATGGAGGGCGCGATCCACGTCGCTCGCAAAGAACGGCTTGTACAAAAACGCTACGGCGCCGTGACCGAGCGCATTGCTGACGCGGGCATCGTTGCGCTCCGCCGAGATCATAATGATTTTCGTCTCGGGCGAGTTCGCCCGAATTTGATCGAGTGTGCCGAGACCATCGAGACCCGGCATGTTGTAGTCGAGAAACACCAAGTCATAACCGCCGTCTTTGAAGCGCGCGAGCGCGCGCTCGCCGTCGACCGCCTCTTCGATATTGAGGCGGAAGACGCTGCGCTCGAGCACCCGTTTGATCACATGCCGAATGGTTCTGCTGTCGTCGACGATCAAGGTCTTCATGCGCACGGAAACGCGCTGATAGGTCTTGAGGATGGCTTCGATGTCGGCGGCGGAGAACGGCTTGACCAGATATTCGTAGGCCCGGATCTGGCGGGCGACCTCGTAGCGCCGCTCATCGGCCTTGCCCGACATCAGGGTGACGAAGGTCTTGTTGCCCTGGAAGCGGACGCGGCTGACCGCTTCCATGCCGCTCATTTCCGGCATGTTGACGTCGATGAACGCGAGATCGACGCCGCCTTGCTCCAGGAACATCATGCATTCGCGACCGGTATCGGCGGTCAGCAGTTCGATCGGCAACGACGAGCGCTCGACAATGTTCTTGAAAAACAGCTGAACGGTGCGGGAATCATCCGCGACCAGCATTTTGATACTGTAAGCAGCCATAAATGATCGCCCCGCCGATGACAGCAATCACCGCACGCGACGTCACAATAAACGAAAGTACTAATGCCCTCGTTACGGGCACCAACATTTAGGTAAAATGGTAATTAATCCGAGGCGCTTCACGAGGCGCTTGCCGGCAATGCCTCCAAGAAGCGCATCGCCTCGCCCCGGTGCGGGCTGACCACCTCACCCTCCCACATTACCTTATTACCTCTGATCATCGTGCCCACCGGCCAGCCGGTGACCGTGGTCTGATCATACGGCGTCCAGCCGGCCCGCGAAGCGATCCAGCGATCTGTGATGGTCGCGCGCCGCTTCAGGTCGACGACGGTGAAGTCGGCATCGTAGCCGACGGCGATACGTCCCTTGCAGGCAATGCCGAACAATCGCGACGGTCCGGCGCTCGTCAAATCGACCAGACGCGCAAGCGATAGCCGTCCGGCATTGACGTGATCGAGCATCAGCGGCACCAGCGTTTGCACGCCGGTCATGCCGGACGGGCTCTGCGGATAAGGTTTGGCTTTTTCCTCACGCGTATGCGGGGCGTGGTCGGATCCGAGCACGTCGACCACGCCCTCACTCAGACCGCGCCAGAGCGCGGCCTTGTGCGACGCATCGCGGACCGGCGGATTCATCTGTGCGAGCGTGCCCAGCCGCTGGTAGCAGTCGGGCGCTTCCAGCGTCAGATGGTGCGGGGTCACTTCCACCGAAGCAACGTCCTTGTGATCTCTCAGAAACGCGATTTCCCGCGCGGACGTCACGTGCAAAACATGAATGCGCGCGCCGGTCTGGTGCGCGAGGCGGACCAAGCGCTCGGTGCACGAGAGCGCGGTGAGTTCGTCGCGCCACACCGGATGCGACCGTGGATCACCTTCGATCCGCTGATCCTTGCGTTCGCGCAAACGATATTCGTCCTCGCTGTGAAACGCCGCCCGTCGGCGGATCACCGAGAGAATGTCGCGCACGCCTTCATCGTTCTCGACCAGCAGCGAACCGGTCGATGAGCCCATAAACACCTTGACGCCGGCGCAGCCGGGCAAGCGTTCGAGCTGCGGCAGGTCCTTGATATTTTCGCGCGTGCCGCCGATGTAAAAGGCGAAATCGCAATGCATGCGGTGGTGGCCGCGTTTGACCTTGTCCGCCAGCGCTTCGGCGCTGGTCGTCGTCGGATTGGTGTTCGGCATCTCGAACACAGCGGTGACACCGCCGAGGACCGCAGACCGCGATCCGGTCTCGAGATCTTCCTTTTGGGTCAGCCCGGGCTCGCGAAAGTGCACCTGGGTATCGATCACACCGGGCAGGACATGCAGCCCGCGGCAATCAATCACCTCACCGGCCGCGGCCGCCGAAAACTCGCCGATGGCGGCGATCCGGCCATCGCGAACGGCGACGTCGCGGACACCCTCGCCGTCCTGGTTGACGATAGTGCCGCCTTGCAAAACAAGCTCATAGCGTTCGGACATGCGATCCACCACATCAGGTCTTTGAGGGAACTAGCCCTTGTGAGCGGCCGGTCGCGGCTCTAGGTTCCGGCGCACGCGGTTTTAACGGTCAGCCGAGCAAAAAGCGCGTCATTTTTGACAGCGACCGCAGCGTTGTCGATCGATCAGGCGCGACCTAAGCCGGATTGATTTCGTTGACAAAATCGGCTTCCGCTGGATTGATTCCAGCGGCGGCCAGGGTTTCGGCATGAAGGGTTCTCGATGAAGGCGGCACTTCTACCCGATCGCGGCGTCATCAAGGTGTTCGGCGAGACGGCGCGACATTTTCTCAACGGTCTGCTCACCACCGACATCGGCAAGGTGGCGCCCGGTCGTCCTTCCTTTGCCGCGCTGCTGACCCCGCAGGGCAAGATCATCGTCGACTGCATCGTCACCGAAGCCGCGGCCGAAGATGGCGGCGGATTCTTCCTTGATTGCCCGCTTGCGCTGGCACCGACCCTGCTCGACAAGCTGAATTTCTACAAGCTGCGTGCAAAGGTCCAGGTCGAGAACCGGTCCGACACCCTCGGCATCCTCGCCTTGTGGGGCGGCAGCGGCGAGACCGATTACGGCCTCTGCTATCCCGATCCACGCCTGGCGGCTCTCGGCACGCGGATTTTGATCCCACCGCAGCTTGCGAGCGAAGCCGCCGGCGATCTCGGTGCCGAACTGGTCGATGCCAAAATGTACGAGGCTCATCGGATTTCCCTTGGCGTTCCACGCGGTGGTGTCGACTTCACCTATGGCGATGCCTTCCCGCACGAGACCGACATGGATCAGCTTAACGGCGTCGATTTCGCCAAGGGCTGTTATGTCGGACAGGAAGTGGTGGCGCGCATGGAGCATCGCGGCACCGCGCGCACCCGGGTGGTGCCGGTCGCCTACGAGGGCTTCGCACCCGACGCCGGCGCCACCGTAACGGCGTCGGACAAAACCGTCGGCACGCTCGGGTCGACGGCATCGGGCCGCGGCCTGGCGATGCTGCGCCTCGATCGCGTCGACGATGCCATGGCGGCGGGATCTCCGCTGACCAGCGGGAACGTCACGCTCCGGGTGATCAAGCCCGACTGGGCGCGGTTTGCGTTTCCGGGGCTCGCCCGCACCACCGACACCAAGGCAGCAGAATGACCGCGTCCTCCGGGCCTGCAGGCGAGCCCTATCGCTGCCCGTGGGCGGGATCCGATCCGCTCTATATCGCCTACCACGACGAGGAATGGGGTGTCCCGGAATACGACCCACGGGCGCTCTATGAGAAGCTGATGCTGGACGGCTTCCAGGCCGGATTGTCTTGGATCACAATCTTGCGCAAGCGCGACAATTTCCGCCGCGCGTTCGACGACTTCGAACCGCAGACCATTGCCCGTTACAGCAGCAAGAAAATCGAGACGCTGATGCAGGACGCCGGGATCGTGCGCAACCGGGCGAAGATCGAGGGGGCGGTCGCCTCCGCCCGCGCCTATCTGCAGATCATGGAGAAGGGCCCGGACTTTTCCGAGCTATTGTGGAATTTTGTCGACGGCCGCCCGAAGATCAACCGCTTTCGCGCGCGCTCGCAGGTGCCCGCCGAAACCGCGGTGTCGAAAGCGCTGTCGAAAGAACTTGTCGGCCGCGGCTTCAAGTTCGTCGGCCCGACCATCGTCTACGCATTCATGCAGGCGGTCGGCATGGTCAACGACCATCTCGTGAAGTGTCATCGGCACGCCGTGGTGTCGGGTCTCGGCAAGCGCGCATAGGATCGCGATGACGATTTCCGGCAGCCCCAAACCTCCCGCGCGCACGAAACAAACGGTCGCGGCACGGTCGCGCGCCCGCGCGGTCGCCCCGCGCGCCTGGCAGCGCATGTTGTCGGGGCGCCGGCTCGATCTGCTCGATCCTTCGCCGCTTGATGTCGAAATCGAGGATATCGCGCACGGCCTTGCGCGGGTTGCGCGTTGGAACGGTCAAACCGTGGGCCCGCATATTTTCTCGGTGGCACAGCATACGCTGCTGGTCGAGGCGATCGCGCGCCAGCGTACCGGTGCCGTCGATCGCCGGCTCGGGCTTGCGCTGCTGTTACACGACGCACCCGAATACGTCATCGGCGACATGATCACGCCGTTCAAGGCGATCATCGGCGAATCCTACAAGGCCACGGAGAAACGGCTGCTGACGGCCATCCATATGCGGTTCGGCTTGCCGCATGAGCTGCCGCCCGAAATCGTTACGCTCATCAAGGCTGCCGATCGCGCTGCTGCTTATCTCGAGGCGACGACACTCGCCGGCTTCGCGATCGAGGAGGCGGAGCGCTTCTTCGGCCCCACGCCGACCCTGCCGCCGGCGCTCGAACGTGACTATATGACACCGTGGCCGGCGGCGATTGCCGAGGAGCGCTACCTGCAACACTTTGGCAAGCTCGCGGGCGAATGAACGGAATCCAGCGCCGCGTCACAATCCGCGTACGTGAATGTGCAATGTCTGCACGCCGTCGTTCGAATCGCAGCGTCCGCCGGACCACTATGCGAGGGAATTGATATCGCATGATCCACGTTTGCTCGCTTGCACGCCTGCACGAAACCGTCGAGGACACCGGGGCACGCCATGTGGTGACGCTGCTCGGCGACGACGATCGCATCGTACGACCTTCCAGCATCGCGGCCGAAAATCATCTCTGGCTTCGGCTGCACGACATCACGCTTCCGATGGACGGTTATATCCCGCCGCAAACCGAGCACATCGAACGGCTGATTACGTTTGTGCGCAGCTGGGATCAGTCCGCACCCCTGGTGGTGCATTGCTATGCCGGGATCAGTCGATCGACTGCGGCGGCCTTTGTGTCGGTGTGCGCGCTCAATCCGCAACGCAACGAGCGCAAGATCGCGCAGGCCTTGCGCCGCGCTTCTCCGACAGCAATCCCCAATATCCGCATCGTCAAGCTGGCCGACGAGTTGCTCAGGCGCAAGGGCCGCATGGTGAAAGCGATCGAATCGATCGGCCGCGGCAAGCCGGCAGGCGAAGGCGAACCATTCCGGCTCGATCTCGAGTAGTGGGATGAACGAGCAGACCCGCACCGCGATCGAAATCGGTCTCACCGCGGCGATCGTCGCCGCCGAGGCGAACGAACCCACGATCCTGGTCGGCGGCCACGGCAGCGACGGCGAACCGCGAGCGGGCCTGCCCTCCGGACCATTCGATCCGCGCGAACACCGGACCTTCGAAATGGGCCTGCGGGCTTGGGTCCAGGCCCAGACCGGTTTGCGGGTGGGCTATGTGGAGCAACTCTATACCTTCGGCGATCGGGGCCGACACGCCGAAGCGGACGCCGGCCGACCGCACGGCGTGTCGGTCGGCTATCTCGCGCTGACACGGATGCCAGACAGTGCTTCCGCGCTGCGGTCATCGGGCTCAGGATTCGAGCCCTGGTACCGCTTCTTCCCCTGGGAAGACTGGCGTTCCGGCCGCCCGGATGTCGTCGACGACACGATCATCCCGCAGCTCGACGATTGGGCGAGCAGAGCCCCTGTCAGCGAGCCGGGACGGCCGCTTAGCCGGCGCGAACGTCTGCAGCTGTGTTTTGCCGCCGGCGCAAGCCCATGGGACGAGGAAAAAGCGCTTGAGCGCTACGAACTGCTGTATGAGGCGGGATTGGTGGAGGAAGCGCGGCGCGACGGACGCGAAGCCGCACTCAAGCGCGGCACGCTCCCGACGCTCGGAGAACCGATGCGGGTCGACCACCGGCGGATTCTCGCCACTGCGATTGCGCGGCTGCGCGCCAAGCTAAAATACCGGCCGGTGATTTTCGAATTGATGGCGCCGGAGTTCACGCTGACCGAACTGCAGCGCACGGCCGAAGCAATCTCGGGCCGGCATCTCCACAAACAGAATTTCCGCCGGCTGGTCGAGACCGCTGCGCTGGTGGAGCCGACCGGAGACATGTCGACCGCGACCGGCGGCAGACCCGCGGCGATGTTTCGATTCCGCCGAGAGGTACTCCAGGAACGTCCAGCGCCCGGACTGCGCCTCGGTGGCCGCGGATAATTCCTGCTTCGCGCTATGACTTCGCGGAACGGCCAGATAGCATGATTGCCCCCGGGGGGCGTCGTCATGGAATCGTTGTTCGTCTTGATTGCGATCGCGTATCTCATCGCGCCGATCGCAGCATTCATTCTTGCGCTCGGTGCACGCAACCGCATCGATACGCTGGCGGTCCGCCTCGCCAAGATCGAGCGTCAACTTGCGTCGGCATCCAAGACGGCAGCGGTAACATCGCCGCAGACATCCGTTGCGGAAGCGAAGACTTCCGAGCCGATCGAACTGGAAACGCTCACGACCTCGCTGCCTCCGGCCGAGACCGAGCCGTTCGCCGTGCCCGCGGCGACCTCGGTGCCGGAGACGGCAGCACCGGTGCCACCGGTCGCCGCAATCGCGGGCCAGAGCTTCGAGGAAAAATTCGGCACCCGCTGGGTGGTCTGGATCGGCGGTCTTGCGCTCGCCCTCGGCGGCTATTTCCTGGTGCGTTATTCGATCGATCAGGGGCTGCTTGGCCCCGGCATCCGCGTTCTCCTCGGCGCGCTGCTGGCTGCCGCGCTCATCGGCGCCGGCGAATGGACGCGACGGCAAGAAAAATTCTCCAATCTGGTTCCGCTGCCGGCGGCCAATATTCCGAGCATCCTGACCGCCGCGGGCACCGCGGTGGCGTTTGCGACGGTCTATGCCGCCTACGCGCTCTATGGATTTCTCGGCACCGGGACGGCGTTCATCCTGCTCGGCGTGGTCGCGCTGGCGACGCTGGCGGCGGCCTTATTGCACGGACCGGCGCTTGCAGGCCTTGGTTTCGTGGGCGCCGAAGTGACCCCGCTGCTGGTCGCGTCCGACCATCCGAATTACTGGGCGCTCTATCTCTATCTTGCTGTTGTCACCGCGGCGACATTTACGCTCGCGCGTGTTCGCCTGTGGCGGTGGCTCGCGATCACCGGCGCGGTATTCGGCCTGCTCTGGATGTTTCCCGGCATTGCCGACGGACGCAGCGGCGCCGTTCCGGCGCACGTGTTCCACGCGTTTGCCGGTTTTGCGCTCGCCGCGCTGATGATCGTTTCCGGATTCTTCTTCGGTCCGCCGGCAGCCGCCGGCAAGATCGACGGGGTATCGAGCGGCGCGTTGATCGCCTATCTGGTCGGCCCGGCGTGCCTGGTGATCGCAAGCGGACAGGACGGATTGACGATCGCCGCGTTTGCGGTGCTTGCGGCCGCCACCGTCGGTGTTGCGTGGCGAACCGAAGCGGCGGTGGCCGCGGTCCCGGCGGTCGCGGCATTGTCCGCCCTGGTGATTGCGCACTGGGCGCTTGATCGCAGCATCGCGCAACTGGTCGCGCCCGCCGGCCCCGCGGCCGGCGCAATTCCCGAACCCGTCCGCAGCGACTTCGCGTCTCATCTCGCCCTCGGGGCCGCACTCGCAGTGCTGTTCGGTGCCAGCGGCTTCCTGGCCCAGGGTCGTTCCAACCGGGCGACCGCACCGATCTTGTGGGCGGCATCGAGCGTTTTGGCGCCGCTCGCGATCCTGATCGCGCTCGACTATCGGATTGCCGGCTTCGAACGCTCGATTCCGTTTGCCGGCTTCGCGCTGTTGATCGCCGCCATTTTTGCGGTGGCGACCGAAACCCTGACCAAGCGCACGCCCCGCCCGGGCTCGGGCGCGGCCGGCGCGATCTACGCCACCGGCGCGGTCGCCGCACTCGCGCTCGCGTTCACCCTTGCTCTCGACAAGGGCTGGCTGACCGTCGCGCTGGCGCTGATGGTGCCGGGCATTGCATGGATCGCGGAGCGACGGCCGTTCCGGTTCCTGCGCATTCTCGCCGCCGCCATTGTCGTCCTGGTGGTTCTGCGGGTGGGCTATGAACCGCGCATCGTCGGCGCCGAGGTCGGAACCACGCCGATCTTCAATTGGCTGCTTTATGGCTACGGAATTCCGGCGTTGTCGTTCTGGTATGCCGGCTTCAGCCTGCGCCGGCGAGCGGACGACATGCCGGCGCGGATGGTGGAATCCGCAGCGATCCTGTTCACCGTATTGCTGGCGTTCCTGGAAATCCGCCATCTGACCAACCACGGCGATGTCTACAGCGACAATGCCGGGCTGGCTGAAATCGCGTTGCAGGTCTCGGTCGGTCTCGCCATGACGATCGGCCTCGAATGGGTCCGCGGACGCACCGGCAATATCGTTCACAACGTCGGCGCGATCATCATTGCCGCGCTGACGCTTGCGGAAATCGTGTTCGGTCTGGTGCTGATCGAAAACCCGATGGTGACAGGCGAAGCGGTCGGCGGCATCGTCTTGAATCTCATTCTGCTCGGCTACGGATTGCCGGCATTGCTGGCGATTTGCCTTGCGCTGGTGGCGCGCACGACTCGGCCGATGCCCTATCGCGCCACCGCAGCGGTAGTCGCGGTGGTGCTCGCGCTGCTGTATCTCTCGCTTGAGGTAGCGCGCATCTTTCAGGGCGAGATGCTCAGCTTCAGTCTGGCTTCCAACGGCGAGCAGTACACCTATTCAGCGGTGTGGCTGGGGTTCGGTGTGGTGTTGCTGGTGATTGGAATGGTGCTGCGATCGGAACCGGCGCGTCTCGCCTCGGCCGCCGTGATCCTGTTGACGGTCGCCAAGGTGTTCCTGGTCGACATGGATGCGCTCACAGGGGTGTGGCGAGCGCTGTCCTTCATCGGACTGGGCCTGGTGCTGGTCTGCATCGGCTTGCTGTATCAGCGCTTGTTGTTTCCGGCACGGGCGACAGCCTGAGAACCAGAGCCCCGGCACGGTTTGCAGATTTTGCAAAACATGACGCTACAAAGCTAGAGTAGCTTGCAGACGCGCAAACGTGGCGGCGGCGTATGTTGTCCTGGGACGATTTCCGATACGTCAAAGCGATCGCCGGAGGGCGCTCGCTGGCCGGTGCCGCCGAGGCGCTGGGCGTCAACCACTCCACGGTGTTTCGCCGGCTCGGACAGATCGAAGCCCAATTGGGATCGCGGTTGTTCGAGCGCAGTCGCGCGGGCTATGCGCTCACCCCGTGCGGGGAAGCCATGGTGCAGTTGGCGCAGCGGATGGAAGACGACATCCATACGTTCGAGCGCCAGGTCACCGGGCATGACCTGCGGCCCTCCGGCGAATTGCGCCTGACCACCAACGACACGCTACTGGTGCACCTGCTGTCCGATATCCTGGCGGCGTTCCGCAGCGCCTACCCGGAAATCACCCTCGACGTGGTGGTCTCCAATCACTCGCTCAATCTTTCCAAGCGCGATGCCGACGTGGCGTTGCGGGCCACCGACCGTCCGATCGAGACGCTGGTCGGACGACGGGTCGCCGGGATCGGGTGGGCGATCTATGGACCACCCGCGCTTGCCGATGCAACGATCGATGCGGATGTTGCCGCGCGCAGCCACGACTGGGTCGGGTTCGGCGACAACCTGGCATCCATCAAGCCGGCCAAGTGGCTCAAGCAGCACGTCGATCCGCAACGTATCGTCTACAAGGTCAATACCGTGCTCGGGCTTGCTGAAGCGGTTGCGGCCGGGATCGGCGTGGCACTGCTGCCCTGCTTCATCGCCGCCCTCACACCCGGAATCAAACGCCTGTCCGCGCCGGATCGCGACCTCGAATCCGGGCTTTGGCTGCTCACCCATGCGGACCTGCGCCACACCGCGCGGGTGCGGACGTTCATGGACTTTGCGGCGAGCGAGATCGGCAAGCGCCGCAAGCTGATCGAAGGCGGGAACTGACGATCGTCAAGCAACACCTCGGAGGATCAAGTGCCCGAACCAACTCAGAGCGGCGTTCCCACCTTGGACGTGCTGCTATCCTACGACGGGCTCGGATTTCTCCGGGCGATGGCCGATGGCTTGCTGCCACAGCCGCCGATCGCCGAACTGCTCGGCTTTCGCCTGATCAGCGCGGAGCACGGTCAGGCGATATTCGAGGGGATTCCTGAGTTTCGCCACTACAATCCGATCGGAGTCGTGCACGGAGGTTTTGCCGCCACGCTGCTCGATTCCGCCGTCGCCTGTTCGGTGCAATCGACCCTCGCCAAGGGCGAGACCTATACGACGCTCGAATTGAAACTCAATCTCGTGCGCGCGCTGACGGAGGACACCGGTCCGGTGCGTGCGGAAGGTCGGGTGATCCACCGCGGGCGCACGACCGCAACGGCCGATGGCCAGTTACGCGATCGCGCCGGCAAGCTTTATGCGCACGCCTCAACCACCTGCATGATCTTTCCGGCGAAAGCCTGAGAACCGGGTTACTCGTCGGAGATCGTCTTCGCCGACTGGATCGGATGCGGGTGCGTCAGGTTCGAGGCGGTGAGTTCCAGCCGCGCGTTGCGGCGGGTGAAATCGCAATAGGCGAAGCCTAAGCCGGCGATCGAACCGCGAAAGCTGACCTCGCTGGTCTTGTCGACATTGAAGCAGGGCTCAAACAGCATGCCGTGCACCGACGCGCAGACGGCTTCGGTCTTCACCTTGACGGTGCCGGCCGGGAGACTGACGTAGCGTAACGGCCCGCTGCCGCCGATCCTGATCGTGCCCAGAACCGACCCATCGGAGAAGATCCGGCCGACGCCGGTCGTGCCTTCGAAACACGAATAGGAAAACAGCTTGCCGGCAACGAAGTGCTTCGCTTCCTCCGGCTTCAGTTCTCCGGCCGCGGCCGGAAGAACGGTTGCGAACGTCGCCAAAACCATTCCAATGCACCGATACATCGCGGACTCCACGTCATTAGAAATTGAGCCACTTCGTTAGCGAGCTACTTACCATAACGAATCGGGGCAATCATGCCCGGACTTTGTCGCCAATTCCTGAACGCGTTTACCCAATCTTGACCACAAGGCGGCCCCGGACCTTGCCCTCGACGATCTGCTGGGCTGCCCCCATCACCCCGGATAGGCCGATTTCCGTAGTCATATTCGCTAGTTTGGCCCGGTCCAGGTCGGAAACCAATCGCTTCCAGGCCTCCCGGCGGGTTTTTTGGGGACACATCACTGAATCGATGCCGAGAAGTGACACCCCGCGTAAAATGAACGGGGCGACCGTGGTCGGCAGGTCCATCCCCCCCGCCAGACCGCAGGCCGCGACCGCCCCGCCATAGCGAATCATGGTCAGGACGTTGGCGAGCGTCGTGGAGCCGACGGTGTCGATGGCGGCGGCCCAGCGTTCCTTGGCCAACGTCTTGACCGGTCCGGTCAATTCCTCGCGGCGGATGATCTCGCTGGCACCCAGGGATTGCAGGTAGGCAGCTTCCTGCGGCCGGCCGGTCGACGCGCTCACCGAATAACCGAGCCTGGCCAGCAGGGCGACCGCGACCGAGCCCACCCCACCGGCGGCGCCGGTCACCACGACGGGTCCGCGCTCGGGGGTGACCCCCTGTCGTTCCAGCGCCATGATGGCCAGCATTGCGGTATAGCCGGCGGTGCCGATGGCCATCGCGTCGCGCATCGGAAGCCCGGATGGCAGCGGCACCAGCCAGTCACCCTTGACCCGAGCTTTCTCGGCGTAGGCCCCCAAATGGGTCTCGCCGCACCCCCAGCCATTGAGAATCACCTGGTCTCCCGGCTTCCAGTCGGCATGGGAGGAGGTCAGCACGGTGCCGGCGGCATCGATGCCGGCGATCATCGGAAAGCGGCGGACCACCGGGGACTTGCCGGTCACCGCCAGCCCGTCCTTGTAATTGACGGTCGACCATTCGACCCGGAAGGTCACATCGCCGTCCATCAAATCGCCGTCGTCGAAATCGGACAGGGCGACGGTCTGACCGCTATCGGTCTTGCGGATGACAATCGCCTTGAAGGTCGCCAATGGTCATCCCCCTCTTTCAATATCCGGCGTTATGGATACGGGCCGCCGACTGGCCGGCATCAAAGCGCGATCGTCCTGCGCGGACAAGGCCCCATCATCTCCATACCTCCGGCGGTCCGGTGATCGCGGACAGCGCCTCGCGCGTCGACATCGCCCGACGGTAGCGACCGACTTCGCGATGGTTGCGCATGAGCGCCCACGGATTGGCCCCGATCAGCCGGCTCGACCAAAAGGCCTTGAGGTCGCGCCAGAACGCCCGCCAGGACTTGGCGCGCAAATCGCGCACCAGCACCTTGACCGCGAAGTAGGATCCGAGCCGGGGGTAGCGGGTGACGAATTCGGGCCGCTGGCCGATAAATTTCAGAAAACCAAGTCCGTGCTTGGACCAATCGTTCGACAAGCCGTCGGCCGACCACGATTTCTCCCACAAGATATCGGACAGCAATTGTCCGCCGCCCCGGCGCGATAGCCTGATCAGCAGCTCGCGGTCTTCGGCGAAGCGGAGCTCCGTGCAGAACCCGCCGACGGCGACGGCGGCAGCACGGCGAACGGTCATTCCCGAGGCCTCTACCGGAAACAGGTCGCAGGTGAGCGCCCATTCGAAAGCGGGCGCCGCAAGCTTCACGTCGGGAATGCGCGCCTCGCGCGGCTTGTCACGCGAGGCCGTCAGCGATGAGGACAGCGCGCAGACGATGTCGGGATCGGCGAGCGCTGCAAGCGAGGCGGCCAGCCGTCGCGGCCGATAGACGTCGTCGGAATCGAGAAACGCAATGACGTCGGCACCCGCGGCCTCGATGCCGATATTGCGCGCAGCGCTCGGGCCGGCATTTCGCTCGGCTGCGATCACCCTGACGCGAGGATCGTCGAGGGTCGCGAGATAAGACCGGGTATCGTCGGTGGAGGCATCATCCACCACGACCAGTTCAAACGCGACGTCCTGCTGAGCGAGCACGCTCGCAATCGCGCGCGGCAAGCTCTGCCGGCGATTATAGGTTGCGAGCACCACCGAGATTTGCGGCCGATCGTTCACGCCGCAGTCCTAGCGCGCGATCGGCCGGTACGGAAGTTGGAAACGTCCCTCAGGCGGCGGCAGCCGCAACCCGGGCGACCGGCTTTTCGACGATCGGCAAGTTGATGACGGCCGACAGGACACCGAACAGTACCGACAGCCACCAAACCGCATCGTAAGACCCTGTGCGCTCGAACACGTAGCCACCGAGCCAGACCCCGAGGAAGCCGCCGACCTGATGGCTGAAGAAGGCAAAGCCGAACAACATGGCCAGCCAGCGGGTTCCGAACATCAGCGCCACCAAGCCCGATGTCGGAGGCACGGTCGACAGCCAGAGCAATCCGGTCACGGCGCCGAAAACGATGGCCGAGACGGGGCTCGGCGGCAACGTAATGAACGCGATCACGGCGAGCGCCCGGGCGAAGTAGATGACCGACAGGATGTAACGCTTGGGCACGCGATTGCCGAGCCAACCCGAGTAGATCGAGCCGACGATATTGAACAGGCCGATGATACCGACGGTCCAGGCACCGACCTGCGCCGAGAGCCCGCGATCGATCAGGTAGGACGGCAGGTGGACGGTGATGAAGGCCAGCTGGAAACCGCAGGTGAAAAATCCGAGCACCAGCAGCACGTAGCTGCGATGTCCGAACGCCTCCCACAGCGCCTGGGTGACCGATTGCGGCGCCGGCGCGCCGTTGGCCCTGCCCGGCTCGGCGCGTGGCGTGGCCAGCGCGACCGACAACGGCAGGATCAGCAGCATCACGGCACCGAACATGATCAGCGCGGCATGCCACCCGAACCCGTCGATCAGGAATCGCGCCAACGGCGAAAACAGGAACTGCCCGAACGATCCGGCCGCGGTCCCCGCTCCGAAGGCGAGCGAGCGCCACCCCTCCGGAACCAACTTGCCGAGGGCGCCAATGACGAGATTGAACGAACAGCCCGACAATCCTAGGCCGACCAGCACGCCGGCCGACAGCGTCAGCGACGTGGGTGAATCCGCATACGCCATCAACACGAGGCCGAACGCATAAACGATCGCGCCCACGCAGAAGACCCGGACGGTCCCGAACCGATCAGCGATCGCACCGGCGAATGGCTGGCCAACGCCCCACAACAGGTTCTGGATGGCGAGGGCGAACGAAAACACGTCGCGTCCCCACCCGTTTTCCACCGACATCGGGGTGAGAAACTGACCGACCGCGGAACGCGGCCCGAAGCTGAGCAGAGCGATCGTGCATCCGCACAGAATAATCACAAACGGCGTCCGCCACGGGACCCGTCGGGTCGATAGCTCGCTCGCGCTCATGCCTTGTCTCCCGCGCCGCGTGCCAAAGCGGCCCCGCGACCAATGATTGCCTCTCATAAGCCCTCAGCCAAATCGGCCCAAACGACTTTTGGTGATCGGAACGATTTGCGGGACGCATGCTTAGCCCAATGCATGGCTGGGTAGCGGGCGGGGACTGGCAACAGCGCCGCAAAGGTGCTATATGTGATTTGCTCGAAGTGAGGATAACAAGCAAAAGGGAATATCGGTGACACCGGCCAACCGCCGGATCTTTTTGTCACCATATATGCTCAACATGAGCATATATGTCCGGGAGATGCAAAATGCCCCTGCTCGAAACGTTTGATCCCGCCGGCTTGAACCCAGGCGCTTTCTCCGCGCGGACGCCGACGGCGCCTTATCCGACCGGTGGCGGCGCTGCGCGCAAGTTTGGCGTATTGCCGCTCCCCGCTCTGGATTGGAACGAGGACGTCGCGCGCGAGACGGCTCACCTCTATGAGCGCATCAAGAACGTGGTGCCCTCGGTCGAATGGCCGTTCTTCGCTCCCCATGTGAAGGCGATCAATGCGCTGAAGCAGCAGCGCGGAGCCGTGATCCTCGCGCACAACTACCAGACGCCTGAGATCTACCATTGCGTCGCCGATTTCGTCGGCGACAGCCTTCAGCTCGCACGCGAGGCCGCCAAGACCAAGGCCGGGATCATCGTTCAGTGCGGCGTGCACTTTATGGCCGAGACCTCCAAGATCCTCAATCCCGACAAGGTGGTGCTGATACCCGACAGCAGGGCCGGATGTTCGCTCGCGTCATCGATCACCGGCGACGATGTCCGTCTGCTGCGCGAGCGCTTTCCCGGCGTTCCGGTGGTGACTTACGTGAACACCTCGGCCGAAGTGAAAGCCGAAAGCGATATCTGCTGCACGTCGTCGAACGCGGTGCAGGTGGTCGAAAGCCTCGGCGCCGACAAAGTGATCTTCCTGCCCGATGAGTACCTTGCGCGCTACGTCGCCGCGCAGACCAAGGTCAAGATTATCGCGTGGAAAGGGCACTGCGAGGTGCACGAGCGCTTCACCGCCGATGAATTGCGCCGCTATCGCGACAGCGATCCCTCCATTCAGATCATTGCCCACCCCGAATGTCCGCCCGATGTCATTGCCGAAGCCGACTTCACCGGATCGACGGCGCACATGATCGACTGGGTGCGCAACCGGCACCCGCGTCGGGTGGTGATGGTGACGGAATGTTCGATGGCGGACAACGTGCAGGCCGAACTGCCCGATGTCGAGTTCGTGCGCCCATGCAATCTGTGTCCGCATATGAAGCGCATCACGCTGCCGAAGATCCTCGACAGTCTGCTGTTGATGAAGGAAGAAGTGGTCGTCGATCCCTTCATCGCGGACAAGGCGCGACGCGCGGTCGAACGTATGATCCACCTCAAGAGCTGACGCAGCGACGCCGCGTAGCTTCAACGCCCGCGCCGGCGAGGCGACGGGCCGCCATGAGCAAGCCCATGTCCGACGACGTAGCCTCGTCTGCTGCCACCGTCCTTGCGCACCGTGATGATGTCATCATCATCGGTGGCGGCCTCGCCGGGCTGTTTTGCGCCCTGACGCTCGCGCCGCGCCCGGTCACCGTCATCGCCGCCGCGCCGATCGGCGAAGGCGCATCGAGCGCATGGGCGCAGGGCGGCATCGCTGCCGCGGTCGCCGAAGGCGACACGCCAGAGGCGCACGCACGCGACACCGTTGCTGCCGGGGCCGGCATCGTCGATGAAGCCCTGGCGCTCGCCATGACTCGCGAGGCCCCCGCGCGCGTGCGCGACCTGCTGCGCTACGGCGTGCCGTTCGATCGCGATCTCGAAGGCAAGCTCACGGTCAGCCGGGAGGCGGCGCATTCCGCTCGCCGTATCGTCCACGTCCAAGGCGACGCCGCCGGCCGCGCCATCATGGCCGCGCTGGCCGATGCCGTGGCCAAGACGCCGTCGATCCATGTGCTGCAAGGCACCGCCGAGGAACTTGTGACCTCCGGGCCGCGCGTCATCGGCGTCCGCGTGCGCACAACGCTCGGCGAAGCCTTCACCATCACCGCGCGCGCGGTGGTGCTCGCCACCGGCGGGGGCGGTCATCTGTACGCGGTGACCACCAATCCGGCGCAGGCATCGGGGACCGGTCTTGCGATCGCGGCCCGCGCCGGCGCGATGATCGCCGATGCCGAGTTCGTGCAGTTTCATCCGACCGGCATCGCCGTCGGCCGCGATCCCGCTCCACTCGCAACCGAGGCGCTGCGGGGCGACGGCGCCGTTCTCGTCAATGGCCGCGGCGAACGCTTCATGACCAAGCTGCATCCGCTCGGCGATCTCGCGCCCCGGGATATTGTCGCCCGCGGCGTGTTCGCGGAAATCGCGGCGGGTCGGCACGCCTTTCTCGATTCCCGCGAGGCGATCGGAGCGGCATTTGCGCAGCGCTTTCCGACGGTCTATGCGAGTTGCATGGAGGCCGGCATCGATCCGGCCCGTGACCGCATTCCGGTGGCGCCGGCCGCGCATTATCACATGGGCGGCGTTGCCGTCGACGCGCACGGGCGCACCTCGCTGCCGGGACTTTGGGCCGTCGGCGAAGTCGCCTCGACCGGCGTGCATGGCGCCAACCGGCTGGCGTCCAATTCATTGCTGGAGGCGACCGTATTCGCCGCCCGCGTCGCCGACGATATCAACGGCGCCGTGCTGCCGGAAGCCGCCACTGCAAGCTCGATGGCCGCCGCCGGTGTGGCCTCAGGCGCCGCCGATGCACGGCGCGAACGGGAGCTGCGGACTTTGATGTCTGCCGATGTCGGCGTCATCCGCAATGCGGCGGGATTGTCGCGCGCGCTTGCGATGATCACGGAGATCGAGCACCGGGCAACGACTCCTGCCCTGCGGAACATGGCAATCGCAGCGCTGATGATCGCGGCGGCAGCCGCGCGGCGGCGGGAGAGTCGCGGCGGCCATTATCGCTCGGACTTTCCGGATGCCGATCCGATGCAGGCTCGTCGAAGCTTTCTGACCCTCGCGGATGCGCGTGCGATCGCCGAGGAAACGAACGTTCAGTTGGAACTCGCCGCAACACCTTGAGGCTTGTCGCATGATCAGCTCGCTCCTGTGCCCGGATGCATTCATCTCCCCGCTTGCGATCGACGCGGCCGTCATGCGCGCGCTGGAGGAGGACCTCGGCCGCGCCGGCGACGTCACCTCGATTGCGACCATCCCGGAGGGCACGCAAGGCCGCGCCTGGATCGTCGCCCGTCAGAGCGGCGTGGTCGCCGGCTTGCCGTTCGCCGAAGCGGCGTTCCGCAAGCTTGCGCCCGATATCGAAATCACCTCTCACGTGCGCGACGGCGTCAAAGTCGAGACCAAGACCGCCGTGATGATGATCGCCGGCGAGGCGCGCGCTATGCTGTCGGCCGAGCGCGTCGCGATCAACTTCGTCGGACACCTTTCCGGGATCGCGACCGCAACCGCGGCCTTCGTGCAGCGAGTCGCACATACCAAGGCCCGCATCTGCTGCACACGCAAGACCACGCCCGGGCTGCGCAGCCTGCAGAAATACGCCGTGCGCTGCGGCGGCGGATTCAATCATCGCTTCGGGCTCGATGACGCCATCCTGATCAAGGACAACCATATCGCTGTCGCCGGCAGCATCCGCGCGGTGCTCGAACGCGCCAAGGCGGTGGCCGGTCATCTGGTCAAGATCGAGATCGAGGTCGACAGCCTTGCGCAGCTCGACGAGGTGCTTGCGACCGGGCTCGCCGATGCGGTGCTGCTCGACAACATGGATCCGCCGAGCATGCGCAAAGCGGTCGCTACGGTGGCGGGGCGGCTCGCGCTCGAGGCTTCCGGCGGCATCACCCTCGACACCTGCGCCGCCATCGCGGAGACCGGCGTCGATTACCTTTCCTCCGGCGCGATCACCCATTCCTCGCCGAATCTCGATGTTGCGCTGGATATGGAGATCTAGCGGACCAATTGCCGAGCGTGCGATCCGGATCCGGTCGGCGGCTGCGGCCGGTAGTACTTGTCTAGCGAGGCAACGAAGATCTGCGGGAGCGGCCCAGCAGATGCACATTAGCCGACTGAAATTGGCGTTCGAAACCTGACAATTCGACACATAAAATGCCGGCGGATTGCAGCAAGCTCAGTCCGATCTGGTGTTGGAACAGCACCGGCTCGCGGGCGGTATAATAGACACGCGCGATCGCGCAATCGATCAGAAGGTCGGCGCAGCAGCACGACTTCGAGTCGCGGATCCCGCACGGCTCCAGCGATATATAAGCGAAGGCTCCGCGCAGGTCGTGGCCACGCGACTGCGCGGCGTGTATCGCCACCTCCTCCGCATGCTCCTTAGGCCCAGTCTGACGACTAAAACCGGTGCTCAAAATCCGCCCCGCGGCGTCCGCGAGCACGCAACCGACCGAATAGGCCGACGATGACGGCGTGCAACAATACGCGAGCGCGTTGGCGGTTTGCGCAAGCTCAAAATGCGGCTCGATCGCCGACGAGAAGGAACGGGACGCGTCCGTCATGGTGCCACCGCCTCGCGCACGAGGAAAACCTTACGGCACTCATGTCTACGGTTGAGCAGAGATCATAGTTTCAAAGCAGCAGGAATTTCTGGAAGCCGGATTCGGCGGCGTAGTTCGCCGTGGCTAAAGCTTCTTGGCTTCCTCGGCGGTGGTTGCGGCATCACCCCACACCGGCGCGTCGGCGCCGTCGCCCCAGTTGCGCGGGCGATAGAAGGTGTGCACGCCGATTTTGTTGAGCTTGAACATTTCATGCACCCAGGACGGGCGCACCCAATAGGCGTGGTAATGGGTCGCCTTGCCGATTTCGTTCAACCACAACTTTCCATCGAGCGTGTCGCGCGCAATCTGCCGGGCCCGTACCCAGGCCTCGGGCTCGTTGACGACATCGGGAATGCCGTCGCAGGCAAAGGTGAACTGGCAAGCCAGGTGCCGATTGGAATTCTGATAGACGACGCCGCAGACGCTGTTGGGATAATAGCCGGAGAACACGCGGTTCATGACCACCTGCGCGACCGCCATCTGGCCACGCACGGGCTCGCCGCGGGCCTCGAAATAGATCGCGTCGGCGAGACACTTTTCCGACTTCTCGCGGGTCTTGTCGGACAGTCCAAGTCGCTCGGCCGGGCTCTTGGGCCGCTGCTCCGCGCCGGTGACTTGACCTTTGTGCGCGATGGTCTCGCCGGCATTGGTCTCACCAGCGTTTGTCTTGGCGTCGTCGACCTTGTCGGCGCCGGATGGCGCGGCGTTCGCTTCCCCCGGAGCCGCGTCGGGAGGCGTCATCAGCACGGGTTCTTCGCCCGGCGCCCACGGCTCCAGCGCCGCGTGGGCATCATCAGCTTCGACCCCGAAATAAAGCCGCGCGGTGCGGATGGTCGCGTTCACGCTTCCCGCCGGTGCCGGCATTACCCAATCGTCCTGGGACGCTTCGGACTCAGCGCGCGCAACCGTATCGAGACGAGTGTTGCTCGGCGGAACCACGATCGCCACCGGCACCGACGCATCGGCGTCGCCCGTCTCGGAAGCAGCCGCCGGTTCCTGCGGCGGGTCGGTCTCGGCTTGCGGCGCCGACGCCATTTGCTCGCGATGAACCGGTACCAACCGATCGCTTTTCGCCAGCACCTCGGATTTCACGGCTGGCTCGCTTTGGACCACCGGAGCAACCTCGTGCGGAACACTTACGCTGCTCAGGCGGTCGCCTTTTGCCGCCCGATTGATGATGGGAAAACTTGGGATCGCGACAGCGTCCCAGCGATCCAACAAAGCACGGTCCGGGACCGAGCCGGTGATGTCGGCTTCGCCCGGATCCAGACTGGCGAGACGATAGCCCTTCGGATCCGGGATGTCGGATCCGATCGGGTGCGGAAAGGTGAAGGTCGCGGCGTGAATGGTGCCGAACGGCGATGCAATCAGCGGCTGGCGCGGGCGCTCGACGGCGGCCGGTTGCTGCGCGATGAACGACGCGAATGCCTGATAGCCGGCGCTCATCGCCGTCAAAACGAAAATCGCTATCGAAAAACCGAGCGGAGCACGTCCCCTGCTCGGCTCGCTACGCGATGTACGCATCTGCCCCGCTCACGCAAACACAACAACAGAACGCAACTCGACCCTACGCTACTGAATGCTGAAACGAACCCCCGTCATTACAGCGGCAATCGTTAAAATTGCCGTGAACCCATTCAGCCGCGATCAACCCTTCAAACCCATTAACCTTGCCAACATGTTAATCCTGGGACGAATGTGTGAGAGCAGTCAGGCGAAAACCGGGCACGATGCGAACGCATGCGGAACATCGCGTGCGTTTTTGCAATTAAATACGGCGTTGCCCACACCCTGGGCGATAGCCACCGCCTCAGCGCATCTCAGCGAAACGAGACCGTTGCTGAATCAGGCCGTGCTTGAGACGGCCTTGCCAAGCGCCGCCTGGGCCGCCGCCAATCGAGCGATCGGCACCCGGAACGGCGAGCAGGAGACGTAGTCGAGCGCGATCTCGTGGCAGAAGGCGACCGAGGCCGGGTCGCCGCCATGCTCGCCGCAGATCCCGAGCTTGAGCTTGGGTCTTACCTTGCGGCCGCGCTCGGTCGCGATCCGGACCAATTCACCGACGCCCTCGCGATCAATCGAGACGAAGGGATCGATGGCGAGGATGCCTTTGGCGATATAGGTGCCGAGAAAGCTCGCGGCGTCGTCGCGGCTGATGCCGTAGGTGGTCTGGGTGAGGTCGTTGGTGCCGTAGGAAAAGAACTCGGCGCTCTCGGCGATCTCACCGGCCTTGAGCGCCGCGCGCGGCAGCTCGATCATGGTGCCGACCTGGTAGTCGACCTTGACCTTGGTTTCCTTCTCGACCGCTTCCGCCATCGCATCGATGCGGGCCTTGACCAGATCAAACTCGGCCTTGGTCGCAATCAGCGGCACCATGACTTCGGGAACCACCGGCTTCTTGGTGCGCTTGCCCGCTTCCACCGCCGCCTCGAAGATCGCGCGCGCCTGCATCTCGGCGATTTCGGGATAAGCGATGGCGAGCCGGCAGCCGCGGAAGCCGAGCATGGGATTGAACTCATGCAATTGGCGCGCACGATCGGCGAGCTTGCGCGGATCGGTATTCATCGCGGCCGCGACTTCCTCGATTTCAGCCTGCGTATGCGGCAGGAACTCATGCAATGGCGGATCGAGCAGCCTGATGGTCACCGGCAGGCCTTGCATGATCTCGAACAGATCGACGAAGTCGGCACGCTGCATCGGCAGCAATTTGGCGAGCGCCGCGCGGCGGGATTTTTCGTCGTCGGAGAGAATCATCTCGCGCACGGCGCGAATGCGATCCTCGTCGAAGAACATATGTTCGGTGCGGCAGAGACCGATGCCTTCGGCGCCGAACTTCAGTGCCACACGCGCGTCGGTCGGGGTATCGGCATTGGCGCGCACGCCGAGCTTGCGGGCCTTGTCGGCCCAACCCATCAAGGTCGAGAATTCGCCGGAGACTTCCGGCTCCAACATCGGAACCTTGCCGGCGAGAACCTGGCCGGTCGAGCCGTCGATGGTGAGGATGTCGCCCTTCTTGACGGTCACGCCGCCGGCCGACATCGTAGCGGCGGCGTAATCCACACGGATCGCGCCGGCGCCGGAAACGCAGGGCTTGCCCATGCCGCGCGCAACCACCGCCGCGTGCGAAGTCATGCCGCCGCGGGTGGTGAGAATACCTTCCGCGGCGTGCATGCCGTGGATGTCTTCCGGGCTGGTCTCGACCCGCACCAGGATGACCTTGCGGCCCTGGGATTTCAGGGTCTCGGCTTCATCCGAGGAAAACACGATTTCGCCCGAGGCTGCGCCCGGCGATGCCGGCAGACCGGTCGCGATCACCTTGCGCGTCGCGTTCGGATCGATGGTCGGGTGCAGCAATTGGTCGAGCGACGCCGGGTCGACTCGCATCACCGCCTCATCCCTGCTGATCAGGCCTTCGCTTGCGAGTTCGACCGCGATCCGCAGGGCGGCCTTGGCGGTGCGCTTGCCGGAGCGCGTCTGCAACATCCACAACTTGCCCTGCTCGACGGTGAATTCGAGATCCTGCATGTCGCGATAATGCCGCTCGAGCAGGCCGTAAATGCGCTCGAGCTCGGCGAAAGCCTTCGGCATCGCCCGTTCCATCGACGGCTTGTCGGAATGCGATGCGGTTCGCGCGATTTCGGTGATTTCCTGCGGCGTGCGGATGCCGGCAACCACGTCTTCGCCCTGGGCATTGATCAGAAACTCGCCATACAGACGCTTCTCGCCGGTCGAAGGATTGCGCGTGAAGGCAACGCCGGTCGCCGACGTCTCGCCCATATTGCCGAACACCATCGCCTGGACATTGACCGCGGTCCCCCAGCTTTCCGGGATCATGTGCAGTCGCCGATAGGTGATCGCGCGCTGATTCATCCAGGAGCCGAATACAGCGCCGATCGCTCCCCACAGCTGATCGGTGGGCTCCTGGGGGAAGTCGTGTCCGAGTTCCTCCTTCACCCGCGCCTTGTATTGCTTGACCAGCGTCACCCAATCGTCGGCGTCGAGGTCGGTATCGAGCACGTAGCCTTTGCGCTCCTTGTGATCGTCCAGGATTTCTTCGAAATGATGATGCCCGACACCCAACACGACATCGGAATACATGGTGATGAAGCGCCGATAGCTGTCATAGGCAAAGCGCCGGTCGCCGGATTTGGCTGCCAGCGCTTCAACGGTCTGATCGTTGAGGCCGAGGTTCAACACCGTGTCCATCATTCCCGGCATCGAGGCGCGGCCGCCCGACCGCACGGACACCAGCAACGGATCAGCCGCGTTGCCAAAGGACTTGCCGGTGAGCTTGCCGACATGGGCGAGCGCTGCCGCGACCTGCGCCTTCAGTTCTTTCGGATAGCTTTTGCCGTTGGCGTAAAAAAAAGTGCAGACCTCGGTGGTGATGGTAAAGCCGGGGGGCACCGGCAGACCGAGATTGGCCATCTCGGCGAGGTTCGCGCCCTTGCCGCCGAGCAGATCACGCATCTTCGCCGTGCCTTCAGCCTTGCCATCGCCGAAGGTATAGACCCACTGGCCCTTGGTCACAGGTTTCGACTTCACCGCGGCCTCGGCGCGCGTCGTCATGGTCTGAATACCCTTGATTTGAGAAGACTTCGACCGCTTTGCTGGTTCGGACGAGGTCCGTGAGGGGGTGCTGGTGCGCTTGGTCGGCGGTTTTTTGGTCGATCGCTTGGCCGTCGCCGCGGATCGGGTCCTGAGCGGCGCTTGATGGGCAAGCTTACGCGAATTGGAGGGCTTTTTAGCCATAGGCGTCACAAATCAAAGAACGTAAAAGGTCAGCTGCG
>Ga0265342_10000118_pt1 | contig 87684 bp, 75 predicted proteins | sample 4CB327metaG_FD_203125 | JGI IMG/M metagenome (GOLD analysis project Ga0265342, IMG submission 203125) | Rhizosphere microbial communities from Carex aquatilis grown in University of Washington, Seatle, WA, United States - 4-CB3-27 metaG | ecosystem: Host-associated > Plants > Roots >...
AGGGTAACGACTAAGCGGCTTAAACATGTTGAAGACCTTCTTAATGACAGGCCCAGGAAGGCACTAGGCTTTTATACGCCTAGAGAAATATTCACCAAGAGCGTTGCGCTAGAAACTTGAATCTAAGGTGTCACCGAAATTTTTATCGCATTATCGTCAAAATCATATTTGCTTTTAGCATCAGGAAATATCCCAAATAACAAATCTAACTCTTTTTGCTTAGAAAAATGATGCTTAATTCCTGCATTATCTTTAAACCAATATTTACGCTCAAACGAATTATCGGTTGAATCAGCTCCAGGGGTTGCCTCACCGAATACTGTCGGATTATTTCTTATCAGCTTAGCCATGCGATCCGCAAACTTATCTTGCGGAGTACTTGTATGGTTTCGTATTTCCCCTTTCGAAGTTATTGGCTTTTTCTTAGGGGTATACCGAGAAACACAATGATTCCCCTCATACCGCCAAGATTCAACCGCTCCGCATGAGTCTACAATAAAGCTTGTTTTACACCATAGCGGCACATTATAAACTGGAGCTTGCTGTGTTACATATTGAGTTGCCGTCCCAGAATAAAAAGCATTTCCAACAGTGCCGTTATAATAAGTTGTCTGCGGAGTTGTGTATGTATAGCCACCCATCTGCATATTTGTCTCTCGGTTATATTCAATACATTTTTTGCCATTGCTCATAGTATACACACTTTGTGGTGGACCCCAAGACGTGATAAGGGCATCCTCGCTGCTACCCAACCAAGTATCCAGCAAAGCTTTGTATTTAGCTGAAGTAGCGCATCCGCTCAAAAACAGTAATAACGCTAAACAAATTATTTTTCTTATCATAAATCTAAGGCACACCTTACTCATATACCTATTTCTTGAACCAGACGAACGAATAACGAAGTCGGACACAGAAAATAGAAAACTTTTTATCCGCCCTATTTTCCCGTCTGCGTGCCGCCGCCGTGTGGTTCATCATCGCTGCCCTTTATCCCGCCCACTGGTTTTCCGGTAGCATCGTCCTCGATCCAAAAATACATGCTATACCCCTTAACTCTCATGTTAGCAGTGTAATGTTTACCTGCTTCGGCCACAAACCAAACATTCCCACAAGCATACGAGTTTAAAAATGTTCCTTTTAGGGCAATATCGTGCTTTCCTGGTAACAAATGTACTGGCGGTTCATCAAACAGTTGAGACAACAACACAGTCATTATTGGCATTGCCAATTTGCCATCCACTCTTGTCACCTCCACATTACGAAGAGCAAAGAATCCATGGCACCCTTTGTCTCCGGAGACTAACACCGCTATTTTATCGGCAGACAAGGCACCACCGCTATACATTTGCACGTGGCTAGCACACCCGGCAAACACCAATACGATAATCAATAGAAATAAATATTTTTTCATACAAACAAATAACGCAATTCCGGGGACACCTAATTATACACCATCCACGGGCGGGCGCAGCGCGCTGCGCCCCTACACCAAACCATTTATTTTGTCACGGGCAGGCACAGCGGCCTGCCCCCTACACGAACGAATCCGTAACCTTAATCCCCCGCTTTATCCGCAACGTCGGAAACCGTAAACTCGATGCCGCCGACGCGTTTGGCGATAAAGTTATAAACCCAGCACCCGATATATACAAAAATATAACCGATTGCACCGTAAATCACCGGGGCTAAGATAAAAAATAGCCCGGCCGAAAAAGGCGCTTTGCCGGCAAGCATCATAATCAAACCGATCGGAACAAAGAGCAAAGTAAATACAAAATACAAGATCGCCATTATCTTGCTCGCCGCCTGCGGTGATACTTCATCAATACGACGTTTCATTCTTGCCTCCTTTATTTACGCCTACACCCAACCGGGCGCAGCGCGCTGCGCCCCTACACGAACATTCAACCCCCTACGTTTCGCCCCCCCCACTTTTGCAAAGAGGGGGTTGGGGGGCGTTAGAAATCCCCCCGGGCGAACAGCCGTTCACCCGTGCTTATGCGCTAATTGCGGAAACAGGATAAACAAGATAATAGCGATCATGATATATAAAATTACCGCGCCGATGCCGACCAGCGCTACATAAAGATACTTCAACGGTTTAGAGATCGAGAGTGAAAATATTTTACCGTTTAACGCATATGCCGCCCCGCCGCACCCGCCGCCGATCGCGCCGCCGACCAGGATCAAGATCAATGGCCATCCGGCCGCCAAATGCTCATACCAGCGCAGATTGGTTAAGAAAAAATTATTCGCTCCCTTCGCTACCGTTGGCGCTTCCAAAGTTATCTCGCCGTTCTCCTCAATATATTTAAGGTATTTCTTCTCGGAGTCATCCCATAGCCAGGCGCCGTAGAAATAACCGCCGATCGGGAAGGTAATTAACGCAGTGATCAGTGTAGGTATAAACCTACCCGCGTTCACGGTAAGCGACATCATTATCGCCCACAAAACACCCGTAGTAATACCCCAGCCGAGCACACCGGTTTTAAGGACAAATTGCTTCTTACCTTGCACCCTGACGGTTTTCCACCGGGCATGACGATCGATATTTTTTTTATCCATGCTACCCCCCCCCTACACGATAAAGATTGCCACGCTTTGCTTACAATGACTAAGAAGAAAATTTGCCGGCTGTGGATCAATAATGCAGATGGATATTATTATACCACGCCTATGTTTTTACGAAAATAACCTTGTTTCCTGCAGAAATTTATGTTATATCCGTATAAGATGTTTACCTTAAGGCAGAGAAAACCCCACAATAAGATCATCTTCCTTATAATTATAAGTTTACTCTTCCAGGGCTCTACCTTTGCCGCAGAGCGATTGACCTTAAAAGATAGGATGATCGGCCCGACTTTAAAAACCCTGGCAAGGATGTTTGTCGCCGTGACCAATATCCGGAAATTAAAAAAATACAATATCCGTAAAATAGACAAGATGGACGAAAAAAAATTTAATAAGAAATATGCCCAGGTCTACGCACTCCTCCAGGACCTGCCTGAAGGGTTAAAGGCCGATTACAACCTCATCGAACACATGCCTAAAGAGCAGGCCATCAAAACTATCGAATCGTTAGACAAAAGAAAAATATATAAGATAATCGCGGCGGTCCCCAATGATTTCATCGCCCGGCAATTTAAATGCTATTTACATGATAAAAATCAAGCCCGGCAGAAAAACGGTTACGCAAAAAAGATCGATGATCTTTGGTATGATGCTACCGGAAAAGCCGTCCCCGCAACGGCCGGCAAGGAACAAGATAGTTAACGATTAAAGTGAGGGCAGGGTCTTAATGCCTGCCCTTGGGCAGCCATTAAGGCCGCCCTAATAACAATTTTGTAGGCCTATTCTTTCACGAGCTTATTACCTTTTTCCTGCCACTCTTTTAACCCGCCCTTGTAATCGAGTACATTGTAGCCTAATTTCTTAAGCTCCTTCGCCGCGGCGGTCGAGGCAGTGCAGCCAAAGCTGCCGCAATAGACGATCACGTGATCGTTTTTCGACAAACGCGCTTTCGCGCTTTCTTTATCGATATCAGTCAACGGAAACGACTTTGAGCCCGGAATGTGGCCGCTTTCGTAACTATCCTTGGCCAGAACGTCGAATAACACATACTTTTCACCGGAATTGCGTATTTTCAGAAATTGTTCGTAGCTGATCTGCCTTGTGCCGTTCTCGATCTTTGCGGTCTTGGCCGCGCGCGTAAAGACGTCATCACTCTTGGCGGCGGTCAGGCACAAAAGCGCGATTGCCGCGCATAATACTGTGAATATAGTTTGATACTTCATGGTACACTCCTTTCTTTCTAATTATATTTTATTACCGTATAAGAAGTAAGGAATGGGCGGATTCGTGGGGAAATAGACTTTTTCCCACTTAAAACACCGAACCGCTAACTCTCCCTAACCCTCTCTTTACAAAAGCGAGGGGACCGAAGTTCGCTCTCCCTCTTTTGCAAAGAGGGAGTTGGAGGGAGTTAAAGCCCCCGATTACTGTGCCGTATTGCCGCTACTACTCGTCGTATCCGCGCCTTGCTTAGGCTCTTCCTTCTGGTCGATCGATTGCATCAAATCTGCATCGGGTTTGTGGTAAAAGAGCACTCCCGGCACCGGTGTAACCGGCAACGGTTTGATCAGCACAGGATTCGAAGCCGTTACCGGCAGAGCCGGCTGCTTAATGACTTCAGATTTTGGCTCAATGTTATTCTCCGGCACCTCGACATGCACCATTAAAGTAACCGGCGCCGGCGGCACAATCTTGATCGGCGTAACCGCAGGCGTAACGACAACGGGAACCTCAACCTTAACCGACGCTTCAGAAACCGGAGCCACAGTTTTAACCGGCACTTCGCTATTTACCGTTGGTTCACTTTTAACCGGCGTTTCGCTGCTTACCGGCAATACCACCTGCAACGACGGCTCGACAACCGGCAAGATAAACCCGGTCATCATCGGCAACCCGGCCAGGATATTAAACCCGGCCGAGACATTGATCATGATAGGCAATTGCACGGCGTGAGCCGACAAGGCCGCCTCAAAACCACTTTGCGAGAAGTCGTCGCGGTAATCGCGCCGCACGGGATTACGTAAAATGGTCCAAACATCGGTTGTTTGCAATATATCATGCAAGTGCATCCAACCATGCTTTTGGATATCATCGATCTTAACATTACCCTTATACGCAAAAAGATCCAAGTTGTTCTGCGCATGGATATAATCGCTGACTAAGTCCCCCATACTTTCGCGCAGATAAACGCTCCGGGCCGAGGTGATATTGATCTTATTGCGTAAATCCGTGATCAGCTCGTGGCCAGGTGCCCCGACTGAACCCTTAAGGGTAGTTAGCTCGATCACGCCACCCTCGACATTATTCGTCGTGATCCCGCCGTTACCATTTAATATGCTGCCATCGGCTACCAGGCTGACATTGCCTTTAGGCGATGTGACCAGGCCTAAATTCATATCGCCGGAAGTCTCGGTCAAATAAACGCCGTTTAAGCCGTAAGCATTGACAATGCCAGGGATCGAGTTGGACGAGTCGATATTCAAATGATTATTCACTTCGCCCACGGTACCGTTACGCGCGATCAAATTGATCGACGAAGCAATAATATTGGCGTTGGAATTATGATTTCTATTCTTAATCGAGTTGTAAGCATCTAAAGTAACGGTCTTATCGATCGCCGTCAACGTACCTAAAGTAAAACTGCCGTTGACCGCCTTAAGGCCGATATTGCCGGTACCACTCGCGATCGTACCGATATTGAAATCGCCGTTAGTCTCGGAGAGATAAATACTCCCGCTGGCGGCAGCATTGACGATCCCGTCGGTTGGGTTCGACGAGTCGATCTCCAGGAAATTATCGCTTGCGCCGATATCGCCGTGATGCGCGGTAAGGTCAAGGTTGATACCGAGAATATGGGCATTATTTCCATTATCGGCGTCGAAGATCCCGCCCTCAGAGACGATCGCCACATTACCATTTAACGCGTGGACCAGATTAACATTCAAATCCCCGGCGGTTTCGTGCAGGTAAATATTCCCCGCCGCGGTTGCCGTCAAAGCTCCCAACGACAAAGCCGACGAATCGATGTTCAAGTAATCGGAGATTTCACCGATATCGCCATTAGAATTTAAAATAATATTGTTACCGATAACATTCGCCGCACCGGTATTTAAACCATCGCGCATTTGGTTGGCGGTCAAGTAAACATCACCGGCTGAGTTGACCACGCCTAAATTCATGCTCGCGTCGGTCTCGATAAGATGAATATCCTGGCCGGCATTAACATTTAAAATGCCGCTGTTACGCGCTTCGATGCGTAACGGGTTAGCCAACGTACCGACAAAACCCACCGCGCTCAACGAAACATTGTTGGCCGAGATATTCAGCGAATTATCGGTATTGTTGTTCAAAATCGAACCGTAAGTATTCGTCAAGTTAACATTACCGTGAACGGAATTTAAGTAACCGACATACATATCGTCGATCGAATCGTTTAAGTTGATATCGCCGTCGGCCGTACCGGAGACCACACAACCGACATTGATCGGATTCGATCCCGTACCTACCTGGCCCTGCGGCGCATTAAAGTAGATCGTATTCGCGCTGATCAGCGAATTCGAACCTAAATCGTAAATACTGCCGGTATCGGCTTTAAATAAAGCATCACCGGTAGTCGTCGAAGATTTTACCGTCATATCGCCGATCGTCTCGCGGATGTAAGAGTTGTTGCCGGTCGTAAGCAACAGGTAAGTCTGGCTTAAGGCATCCGGCGCCATCATGTCGATATCGAAATAATCGTTCACCAAGCCCACTCCGGTCTGGGAATTAAGCTGAATGTATTGCGCCCTCACCCCGGCGTTATTATCCGCGCTGTCGCCGTCTAAGATCGCGCCCACGGCATCAAGATAAACCGTGCCGTAAGGTGCGAAGATCCCGCCGTTGGCCGAGTTAACATAAATGTTGCTGTTGCAAAGCAAGTTAAAATTACCGGTACCTAAGTCGAAATAATCCACGGTAACATCGCGCTCGGGCGAATTCAGATAAACATCGCCGTTAACGCTGCCGGTAAGTACACCCTTAGGATAAAGGCTGATGTTGACAAAATTATCCCGCGCACCCACCCCCACTCCCATATTTAAATCCAGGTCCGTGGCGATGATGTTGATATTACCGTCGTGATTAGCGTTAACCAGCGAACCCGGGGCCTTTAAAAAAGCCGAAGCCGGAGTAAAGATCGTGTTGATGTTCATATCGCCCAAGAGCTGGTCGATATACATATTGTCGCCGCTGCGCGCCGTCAACAATTGCGTATTAATGAGCATGTGGTCATCGGCCGTGCCAATCGTGCCACTAGATGCTTCCAGGATCAGGCTAGCGGAATCAATTGCCGCCACGCCGATTGCCGCGACATTGTAAATAGCGCTGGTTGTCTTCACGCGGGCATCGCCGATAGTGATCAAAGATGCTAAATTAATATCCTGCTCCGAACCCAGGTAAATATTACCCGCGGCTTGAGCGGTTACCACGCCTGTAGCAGTAAGATTTAAATCGTCTTTAGGGCCAATGGTAATACTGTCGGCATCGGAAGAAATAATGTCGCTCTTTTCTGCCGACATCAAAAGATAAATATCGTTTAAAATCTTGGCATCGGCCGGATTCGCTGGGTCAAGCTGCGACCATGGTTTACCCGTCTCCAATTCACTGGCCGTAATCGTCACGCTCGGCAAATCGATACCGATCGAACCGTTCTGGGCCGTTAGCGTAATATTACGCCCGACCACATTGGGGTCTTCGATCATCACCCGGGTATCGGTCGTCTCTTTGATCAAGCCTACGCCTAACTTATTGGAAAGCTCCTGTGTGGTCCAGCTACTACCCTCGGTCAAGCTCTGGACATCGCTGCTTGTCGCCGTATATGTCCAGCCGGAATTGTAAGTGTTGCCGTAAGCGCCATAGACGCCGTTTAGCTCATGGTACTGAGCGGTCATCTTCGCTTCGTAAGTCGCGACATCGGTGTCGGTCCAACTGTAAGTCGATTTGTAATAAGCGATCTCGGCCGGAGTCAATATAACCTGGAAATTAGGATCATAAACCGCCGGATTCGCCTGCTCATTGCGGTATTTCCAATACTCCCGATACTCAAATTCTCTCATGCGCTCATAAGCCGCTACGGTATTGGCGGCACGGGTTGCTGCACCGGAGTCGTCGGTCAATTGCAAATTACCCCAAAGCTGTAACATCTGCGCCGCAGTGCGCTGATCCAAAGTCTCAACGGGATTGTTGTCAACGATCGAACCCTGAGCGGTGATCGTTACATTGCCGGCTTGCGACACTACCTTATTAAGGTAGAGATCGCCGCTGACATCGTCGATGTAAATATTATCCGCGGCATAAGCCGCTAAACCGCCGGTCGCGCTATTGGCCCCGGTGATCAAAATAATGCTTGCGTCGCTGCCGATTGCGCCATGCGCAGAATTTAAGGTGATCAGGTTACCGGTGATCATCGCACTCGAGCTGTAAGGCAAAATATTCATATCCGCACTTAAGGAAACATTACCCGAGGTTGAAGTGACTGCACTATAAACCAGATCGCCCTGCGCTGCGGTGAGGAGAATATCCTTGCCGGCGGCAGCCGATAAGTAACCGTTATTTACCAATTGGACGGAAAGCGCACTTGCCGCACTGCCGATCGCCTGGGCCGCCGAAAGGGTTAAGTTCTGCGCGGTAATGCCGGCGGTCGGGCTATCCCCCATCAAAATCGAACCGTTACTGCTGGCAATCGAAGTATTGCCCAAAACGTTTTTAATTGCGCCGTTAACGATCACTCCGGCACCGGAGGTAACATTAAGCGTACCTGTCGGCGAACCGACAAAATTAATGGCAATCGGGTGCGAGGCGTTAACATCAAAAGTATTAAAACGCACCGTCGAAACCGTACGACTGTTGGTAGCGCCTTCATCCTCGTAAACTACGTAGTTATGGTCGTAATGAGTACCCGATACCTGGCTCCAAGCGCCTGTATCGACATAATAGGTAGTCTTGTAAATAAAGTTAGCATTATTGGCGTCGGAGATCACGCGGATCGTAGGAGCCGAGTAGTCGCGCTGGGTGACATCGGTCTCGCCAAGATCGGTGTAAGTAGTCGAAGAATTGGAGTGAAACAGGAAAAAGTAGGTTTGAGTCTCCCAAGCCTGCAAGTCCGTCCAACTCTTATAAATCGCGTCGGTCCAGGTGTAATACTGGTTCGGCAAAGGATTGTAAGCCGTCGACGAACCGGACACAGAGCTGACCAGCGACAAACTATCGTCGGAATAGCCCTGATAACACTGGACATTACTTCCTAAACGTTTGTACTCCGTGATCAAATCCTGGCCTTGGGCATTCTGCTTGGCGGTATCGGTGATCTTTACCGTGCCGGCCACGCCGTCACCGGTGCTTAAGCTGGAGACCATCATCGGGGTCGTAGTATTGTTGGTAATATTGATCCGGCCGTAACCATCCATGACGTCGATCTCGCCCAACTCGGTATTGATGATATCGCCGAAAAGCTGCACATACCCTCCCATCAGCGCCACGGAACCGACCTCGATCTGGTTGGTCTTGGCGTTATAGTAAACATCGGGCTTGGTAATATCGGTCGGGTTAACAATCAAGGGGAAAAGATAGGTCGATTGATCTTTAGTGTAAGCGGCCTTGTCGGTATCGATCGTGCTCTGCAGCGATGCGGCTAACGCTAAATCTACCGCCGGCAAACCGGCTTCGATCTTACCGTTAATATTTAAATATTGTCCGCTGACAAAGACCGAGTTACCGGCAATGATCGAAGGGTTAACCGCAAAGCTGGTATCGATCAAAGCCGAGACGGGATCGGAGTATGATACATCCACCTGCCCCGCCGCCGAAGAGTTGATGAGATTCTGCCAATGCTTCTTGATGTCTCCGGCAATATTGGTAAAACCATCGGTGTAACCGATATAAACATTTTGCCCGGCGGCGATATGGATCGTATCCGCCGTGATCTTGGTGCCATTTTCGATATCGATCGAACCGTATTTATTAGCAATATTCACTACACCATTGATATTGTTGATGTCACCATCGACAAAAATATCCCCGGCGCCCGTACCGTAACTATTAATAACATTAATTACCGGCACATAATTTTTGGCCGTCATAATATTGCTGAAATTCGCGTTACCATAAAGGTTACGGTTATTGATGCCGGAAAGATCGGTGACTAAGGCGTTATTAAAATAGATCTTACCGCCCATCTCTTCAGGAATCGTCAAGGGGCTGGTGCGCAGGTAATCCGAACTTGCGTTATTGACATTGATCTGGACGTCGCCGCGCGCGGTCATCGAACCAGAACCAGTTAACGAATCGGTATTAACATAAATATTACTCGATTGCGCCGTGATCGGGTCATTGATCGTCGCGACCTTAACACTGCTGCTGGAATTAGCTAATTGCAATTGTAACATCTGGACCTGCGATTGGTAATTCGCCAGAAGTGAATTTAAATCGCCGGTATTATCATCGGTGTTGATCGTAAGCTGCGACTCTTCCTGAGCGAGTTGGGTGTTAAGGGTATTGATCTGGGTATTGTCGTTAGCAATCGCGGTGTTCAAATTCGCGATATCGCTATTGCGGCTCGTGATCTCTGTTTGCAAGCCGGTATTAGTGTTGGTCAAGTTCGTGATCTCGGTATTAGCACTTGTGATGTCGGCGTTAGCATTATTGATTTTTGTCTGCAGGGCAGCGTACTGCGTTGCGTAATCGCTGGCTTTAGGGTCCAGCGCCGCCTGCTGGCCCTGCCATGTAACAATATTTGTCTGGTCATTAGTGATCTTAGTATGGTCGTTACCGATCGTGGTGTTGTTGGCGGTGATCTTACCCTGATCCGCCGCGATCGTAGTGTTATCGGCGGCTTTGGCATTAGGCCCATCGGTATTAACAAATTGCTGCAAGGTAGTCAACTGCTGTTGTTGGCCGGCGATCAAGTTGGAAAGATCCGGATTGTTGCTGGCCGAAGGGGTACTGACACCAAGCTTTGCCTGCAATGCAGTAATCAGCTGATTAAGTTGGTCAATACGCGTTTGGATATCGTTAGATAAACCTTCATTGCTGACCGAGATACTGATCCCGTCGGAGGTTTTGGTTGTATCCACCGTACCGTCGGATTTAATGTAAAGATTCTGCTGATTGTTGATACCGACCTCGACATGCCCATCAACATTTACATGGTTAGCGGCAGTATTAACCGTACTGCCGCCGTTGATCGCCAAGGAAACATCGCCACCGCCAAAAAGATTACTAAAGAAGCTTCCGATCGCCTCCAAGACTTCGCGATAGAGATCGGTACCCGTACCCACGCCGGAAACATTGGTCGTACCGCCCTTGGCATCCAAACGAATATCCCCTACGCTTAAGATATTCGCGCCGGTACCGATATTAACCAAATTATTCTGCTTTAAAGTTGCATCGGCCTCGGGATCGGTATCGATCGGCAAGGCAGTTTTATTATAAAGATCGGTATAAGCATTTACGTTAAAATTATTACCATTACCCGAAGCATCTTCTCCGGCACGAAAATTAATATCCCCGCCGGCAGTCATCGCAACATTGTTCCCCAATAAAACCTGGTTTACGGCATTGACGTAAGCGATCGAGGTACCCTGCGCCGCCGCGGCAAGGCCATAAGTATTGGTACTGGCATTAGCACTGATATCGCTGTCGGACTTAGCACTTAAATCGATATCACCGGAACTGGTAAAAGTCGTATTATTGCCCACGTTAACCGCGGCCGAGTCGGTATCAGCGTTGATCGAAGATTGCGACAGAGCAATGGCGATCGCCCCACCGGCATCGAGCTTGACCCGGTCATAAGCCGTAATGTCGTTGTAAGCTGCAGCGGCTAAAGTACCATAATAATTAGAATTACTGCCCAGTGTAACCGCAGTTATTAAATTAAGATACGAATCACTCTCGGCTGCCGCGCCATCTAAAAAGCCGCCCGAACCGGAGTTAACATTAAACCCGCTTAGCCAACCTTTGGTAGCGGTGTTACTCGCATCCAGAGTGATCGCCCCGGCGCCAAAAGTCGCATTAGATCCCAGCACGGTATTGACCGTGGAATTTACTATATTCAAGCAAGTCGCACCGCTGGCGCCCAAAAGTGCGGCATTAGTGCTATCGGTAGCAGCATTAAAAATCGCATTATGCTGCGCCGTAACAGCCAAAGAACCGACGTTCGTATCGGCGTTATCGCCGATTGAAGCATTGGTATTGGCATTCGTCGTAGTCTTGGCGGTGACCGCCGAACCGGAAATCAAGCCGCCCGAACCGGAAGTGCCGTCGGCATAGCTGTTATCGGTAGAACCGGCAGAAACCGTGTAATCACCACTTGTCGCCGTCAAATTATTTCCGATCGAAGCGTTGGTATTGCTGGTCACGCTCGTCGCCGCTTTATCCGCCCCGGCCACGGCTAAACCGACAATGACACCAGAGACATAAGCCGCTTGCTTAGTATTGTTCAGCGCTTCGATTACTGCGGCATCGTTTAAATACAAACCGGCATTATTACCGATCGCGGCATTAACCGTACTGTTCGTCGTCGCGTTACTTACCGAAGCATTGACGCCAAACAAAGCGCCGCCGGAACCCTGAGCATAAGCATAAGCTGCATCATTACCGCTAACTGGAGCACCCTGGGCCAAAACCGTTAAATCATTAGCGTTGATAATCGCACTATCACCGATCGTCGACTCGACATCGACATTGTAAAGCGAATTGGCCAAAGATGCGCCCACACTCAGCGCGCCAATACTAATACCGTAAGCATTAGTATGGTTAGCACCATAAGCCGTAGCATTAAGCGCGATCGCGCCGGAGGCATCGATCCAAACATTCTTACCCAAGGCAGCAGTGACCGCAGTGTTATTTGTAACATTGGCGCTGGAACCATTACCGGAAATGATCCCGCCTGAACCGGCCGTAGTCGAAGCACTCAAATTATTATTTGCCAGTGAGGTTAAATTAAGCGAACCGATTGCGTTAGCCTGGCCGATACGCGCATTATCGGCAATTGTTGCCGCAGCATCCGATGCTAAATTGGTATTCGCGCTCACCACGCCTACCGCCACTGCCCCCACGGTAATACTTGAACTACGGGTCGCGACCTGTGCATTAGTCTGCGCATTAAGGTTTACCGCTGCCGCCTTATCGATCGTCGCGCTCTGATCGATGAAACTCTGCGCGTTATTGGTCACATCAACCACCGAGACCGCCGCGCCGATGCCCACCAAGCCGACGCTGCCGGCTAAGCTGTTGACATTGGAAACAATATTGCTGGACGAATCAAGATTAACATTACCCTTGGCAATGATCTTTGCATTCTGCCCGATGATCGTGGCTGCCTTATTGGCAATGGTCGTAACCGCCACGCCGCCGCCGATACTGTAAAGCCCGACTGAAGCCGCACCGGCGTTCATCGTGACATTCGCCTGATCATTGGAGCTTAAAGTTAAATTTCTTCCGGCATTGACCGTAACCTTATTGCCCAGAGAAGCCGCGGCAGTTGCCCCGGCATAAGAAGCACTATTTACATCGCCGGAAACCGACGCCGCACCATTTTTTTGCACAACATTTAACGCCTGAGCTTGCGCGGAATTTTTCGAATCAAGCATCGTGCCATAATAACTATTCGTTGCTGCGCCTTCACTATCGGCCTGGCCTACCGCGCTGCCTGAACCGATCGATTGCTGGGCATCGGAACTTAAAACGCCGCCTAAGGTAGCCACTGCCACCGAACCGGCAACGCCCGCACCCAAACCGCCGCCAACCGCCACCGCTTTTGAGTTAACACTTCTTATTGATTGCGCATTAAAAGTAATATCTCTGCCGGCACTGACCAAGCTATTATTCCCCGCAGTAGCTACGGCACTGTTACGCACGATATTTACATCCGCTGAAACTCCACCCGCACCACCCAAGCCTAAGCCGGCGGTGCCGACATTGGTACCGATATTTACCGTACTGGTTGCATCAAGATTTACATCCTGCGCGCTGCCGGAAAGGATTTGATTAAATTGCGTACCGCTTCCTATATATGCCTGAGCCAGGTCCTTGATCACATTGACCGAAATACCTAAAGCCGCGGCAGCAGCAAGGCCCAATGAACCGCAAACAATAGTTTTGTTAATCGAATCCGAGGCGGTTGCGTTGATCGTCGAAATACCTGAAGCATCGACGATCGCCTTATCGCTCGTTGTACTATCGGCGATTGCGGCTTGAGTAGTACCGGAAATATTTACGGTCGAAACCGTACCGCCCGCGCCCACGAGCCCTGCGGCAGAAGTACCGGCGCCGACATTGATTGCAGTCGTATCCGCGGCGTTAAGATTAAAATTACCACCGGCAGAAACCGTCGCCAAAGCTAACGACGCTAAGGTATTTTTTGTTACCGAGATAACCGAAACCGTACCCGAACCCGAATAGAGCCCGAACGAAGCGCCGCTATCGGCAAGATTAATATTTGCCGAAGACTGGGCGTTGATATCCACATCGCGCGCCGCATTAATCGCAGAGTTGCCTACGCTCGCCTTAACGGTTTTATTTAAAACATTGGTATCGATTGCAGCGCCGGCAGCACCGCCACCGATCGCTAAACTACCCACGCTAGTATTAACCGTTGTCGAATCAATTGCGGCCACATTAACATTTTGATCGCCGTGTTTATCTTTACCGGCGCCATTGATCGTAACATTGTCGCCGATACTAGCCTCGGTATCCGACGCGATCACATTCGCCTCGACTCCCACTGCAATCCCGACAAGGCCGGCAGCGCCGATCCCGGTAGTCTTGGTATTAATATTTTGCGTTGCCTGCGCCATAATATTCAAGCCCGTAAGGCCGATACTATATGCCGCGGCCCGGCCCAAAGCATTGACCGTAGCATTATCCTTAATATAAGCCTTAGTCGTATCGGTGATCGTATTGACATTGATCGTGCCGCCCGCGCCTAAACCTAAACCGGCAGAATATCCACCGGAGGTAGCGTTAAGAGTGGCTAAATCATTTGCCGCCACGACCACATTGCCTGAGCTTTCTACGTCGGCATTGCCGATATAACTTTCTGTATCATTATTTAAAACATTGACCGCCACAACTCCCGCTGCCCCACCGGCCAACCCGGCGCCCAGCGAAATTGAGATCGGAGTTAAAATCTCGGTAGAAGCCGCTGTAACCGCCACGGTATTAGCCGCATTGATCTTGGCACTGTCGTCAATATAAGCTTTAGTGGTCTTGGTTAAAACATTGGTATCAGTAGAAACGCCGATACCTAAACCACCAAACGCTACCGACGCCACACCGGCAGTCGTTGCAATATTCGAATCACTTGCCGATTTAACGATCACCGATTGGTCAGCCGCGCCGGTGCGTGTCTGGTTGATATTCGCTGCACCGATACGCGCCGTAGTTGCCGAATCATCCACCACTACTGCCGTCGAACCGGCCAAAGTAAACCCTCCGCCTAACGCGCCGCCGGCCGCAATCGTCGTTGCACTCTCATCTTCATTGCCGGCAACCGTGATCACGCCGTCAGCATCAACTGTCGCGCCGTTGGCAATGTAAGCTGCCGCGCTGTTGGATAAAACATTCACTCCTACCGCCGCGCCCATGGCCTGGCTGCCTGCGGCCAATCCTCCGGCAATGATCGTCGAAGTAGTATTATCCGATGCGGTAATATTGATATTATTTCCCGCATCTAAGGTCGCACCGGCCGCCACAAAAGCTTGTACTCCGGCATTGGAACCGCTATCGCTTAAATATTGACCGGCGCCTAATTTACTATTATTGGCGCGGTTTAAAGTTCCCATATCGCTTGTGGCACTACTGCCGCCGTTAAGCTGGCCTTGTTCCTGGCTTAAATCGGTCTGTGAATAGCTATCGCTTTGAGAAACGCTGCCTTGATAATAGCTGCTGTATTGATCCGACGAACCGCCTAAGATCACGATCGATGCCGCACCGGCTAAACCGGCACCGCCGCCGATTCCTACCGTGATCGAGTTAGAAGATACTGCGCGTGTTGCCGCGGCCGCGATCGAAATATCACCCGAAGCATGCACCTTGGCGCCCGCACCGGCCGAAGCCTTGACCGAATTGTTTAAAACTGCTACATCAACCGAAGCTCCGGCACCGACACCACCTGCACCACCGATCGAGCCAACCGCCCCGGCAATCGTTGCCGTATCATTGGCGCCGATAGAAACGTTTTGATCTAAACCGCTACCGGAATCATTTTGGTTAATTAAAGCACCCGCGCCGATCGAAGCCTCGGTCGAAGAGAGCAATATATTCACATCCACTGAACCGGCGACGCCCGCGGCACCGGCAATACCCGCACCCGCCACCATTGAAGTGATCGCTTCCTGGGAATCGGCAATGACTGAAGTCGTTTTTGCCGCATCAAGTTGCGCGCCATCATCGATATCTGCCGTGGTCGTATTAACAATCGTATTTACGCCAAACGAACCATTGACTCCGGCTGCCGCTGAGGCCGCCAAAGAGATCGAAAGCAAAGTCAAATCGGTCTTACTATTCGCTAAAACGCTGACATCGCCGCCAGCCGACAATTTTGTATCACTATCAAGATAAGCCTCGGTATCGACTACCGAAGTATTTACCCCCACCGATGCGCCGACCCCGGCATAAAGCCCGCCGGAGATCGAACCCACCAAATTATAAACCAAGTCATTAGTCTGCGCGCTGATTGTCGCATCGTTATCCAAAGTGATCAACGAATCGGTAGCTGAAGCGTTATTGCGGTCGCCGATCCCGGCATAAATATTTTTTACCAAGACATTGGAAGTAATACCTGCACCCACACCGGCTCCGGCGATACCGATCGCGATATTGCCGTTCACGCCATAAATGCGGCTATTATCCGCCGCGCTAAGATGCAGATTCTTTGCGGTGATCGTAACTGCATCATCAGTGGTCGCCTTAGCGGTCGTAATAACATTGGTCGAAGCACCGCTGCCGCCCACTCCTGCCACACCCGAACCGGCAATACCCGCCGCCACATTGATCACCGTCTCATTGTTTAACGCCGTTAAAGCAAAGCCCTGAATTGATTTAGTCTCTTTGCGGTCAGAAAGCAATTTGAATTCTGAGCTGGAAAATCCGTTAACCAACGAATCCCAGGCACTACCACTACCGCTCTTGCTGCCTAACAAGCTATTAATGCCGCTATTGCTCGGTGCATTTAAACTATCATTATCGCCGGTAAGGTTACCGGTCGAAACCAAATATCCGGCGCTTAAACCGCGCGCAATTACCGTCGCCAAGTTGCCCATATGAGCATTGGTGTTTTTGGTGATCGTATTTACCGCCAAAGTTCCACCGACACTGGCCGTACCGGAAATATTCGCTGCCCCGGCGACCGACAACATAAAGGTATCGTCCTCAGCCGCTGCCACGACATTACCATTACTATCGATCAAGGCGTTATCACCGATTGTCGCGGAAGTATTATTATCGATCGTATTGACCAAAGCTACCCCGCCCACGGCCGCGGTACCGCCGACCTCGCCGCTTAAGGCGGTGGTCCCGATATTCTGGCTCTCTAAGGCATTGATGATCGTATCGCCGTTAGTGTAAATTGCATCATTATTACCGACATGTGCATTGGTCGTGTCAAGGATCGTGTTGACCACCGCCGTCGCGCCAACTCCGGCCGTGCCGCCGCCGGCGACATTGCCTGCGTTAGCGAGCAAAGCTAATTGGTTGGAAGCATCGATCGCCAAAGATTGCGCGCGATCGCCCGAAGTATTTACCAAAACATTATCTTCCACCCCGGCATCGGTATTCAGATCGATCACATTGACTAAGAGCGTTCCGGTAACTCCCGCCGTGCCGCCGATGCCTAAAGCTGCGGCATTGGGCGAAACGATCTGATTCGACAAAGCCGCGATATCGATATTACCCTGCGCCGTTACATTCGTACCCGAACCGATCAAGGCGCGCGTATCACGCAAAGTTAAATTTAAACCCATGGCGCCGCCGACTCCGGCGGTACCGGCACCATTGGCGGAACCCGCCACAAACCCCACCACACTATTATCCGTAGCCGTAACATTTAAATTACGCCCGGCGATGATCGTATTACCGTTACCCGCATAAGCCGAAGTCGTACCCAAAGTATCTGGGGTTACGGTGCCAAAATATTGGCCGACGGAACCGGTAGTATGCGTATCAATATAATCACCAACCGTGGTCGAACCGCTGGAAGTCGTAAAGGTCGTATCCCCGGCTGAACCTAACGCGCTCCCGGTCTGCGACGAAGAGTTATCGCTATCTGCCTGGCCGTAAGCGCTGTTGGTTTTGTTGCCATTTTGATCTTTGCTGGATAACGCATTTAACGCATCGGCATTACTTACCGCCTGGCCTAATGAAATCACACTCACCGCGCCAGTTACCGCTGCTGTACCGCCCACGCCGCCGGCAATCGCCGCGGAGTAGAGATTATTATTAGAAGTCGCGTTAAAATTAACATCCTGACCGGCAGTGATCTTTGCTCCCGTGCCACTATTGGCACTGACCGTATTCGTCACAACCGTTACATCCGCCGAGCCGCCGACTGCCGCCGTACCCGAACCGGCAATACTACCGGCCGCACTCAACGTATTAACTTTATCCTGCGCCGTAACATTTACGCTGCCCGAGCTTAAACCTTTATTTTGATTGACCTTGTCATTATCGCCGATCTGAGCCAGCGTATTACAAGCAATAACTTTAATCCCCAATGAACCGGCTACTCCGGCATCACCGCCGACCGCGACTCCGGCCGTGAATTGATCCATGATCTCGCGCGAATTGGCCGCCACAGTAATATCACCTGCAGCATCGGCGCTCGTATTATCACCCAATAACGCCTCGGTCTGATTGGCAAAAACCGCCAGGCCTAACGAACCACCCACCGCCGCCGTGCCGCCGCCGGCGATTGCGCCGTCCAGCGACAATAACGAACTCTTATTCTTCGCGGTAACATTAATATCCCCGGTATCGGCCCACAACGAAGAACCACCGTTGGTATAAGCCTTAGTGATCGAAGTGACCCAATCCGCGGAAGCCGCGCCCTGCACGCCGTAATCGCCGCCGCCGCCGATTGCGACCGCCAAAGCATTAATATTTTCGCCGGATTGCGCGGCCAGAGTAATGCCGTTTTTGGCTTTGACGACCGCGTTACTATCGACATAGGCTTCGGTATCCTTTACGATCGCATCTACCCCGGCGCCACCGCCCACTCCCGCTGTACCGGCACCAGAGATCTGCCCGATAAAATCGCTGATATCGGTATAGTCAAACGCACCGATCGCGACTGAAGCCGCTGCGGCCGAAGACAAATCGTTATTTAAAAGTGCACTCGCCCCCACATAAGCCTTAGTTGTATCAACGATCACGTTCGCTGCCGCTGCACCGGCAATCGCATACGAATCCGCCAAAGCTGCACCCGCCGCAAGGTTAGTAATATCTTCGGTGGAAAAGGCCTGAACCGAAATCCCTTTACTGCTGGTCGTCTGTTTATTCTGCGCCGCTAAGATCCCTAAACTTAAATTAATGCTCGTACCATCCGGCAAAGATAAATTTTCGCCGCTTAATAGATAATCATCAATGGCACCGGTATAAACTAAATTACTCGCATCTTTACCGTTAGCCGTAATATCCGTATTGTTTGCCAAATAGGCCTGCGTATCGCGCACTAAAGTATTGACGATCAACGAGCCGCCGACTGCGGTGCTATCCGTCGCTAACGCTCCGGCACCGGCGACCGCCATCAAGACCGAATCATCCATGGCATTTAAAGCAACATTTCCTTGCGCTAAAACTTTGGTAGCAGAATCGATATAAGCATCGGTCGTGTTGACAATAACATTCACTACCGCAGAGCCCGCTCCGGCATTTTTTCCACCGGCTAAACCGGCAGCAATACCATAAACTAAATCCGTAGAAAGCGCCGCAACCGACAAGCTGCCGCCTAAATAAACTTGAGAATTTTTACCGATATAGCTCTCGGTATCCTTAACAAAAACATTAGTAAAGACCCCGGCACCGACGCCTGTCCCTTTGCTGATGCTTAAAGCTCCGGCCATCGATAAGGTCAAGCTATCATCGGAAGCTAAGACCTGCATATCCTGATCTAGCCCTAAGCTATTGCCTTCATTAATTTTTACGTTATCACCAACATAAGCCTTGGTAGTCGTATCGATCACATTAATGATCGCGGCACCAGTTAAGGCCGCATCACCGCCCGAGGCTGCGCCAGAGACCGCGGCCGATAACATATTCTCCGCACCACGCGCAAGAACGCCGATACTTTTATTGGCCTTGATCACGGAATTCGCCGCGATATAAGCTAAGGTGGTGTTTCCTATATAATAGGCCACTGCCGACGCCCCGGCCGCATTGCCGTCACTGTAGCTGACGCCGCCGGCAAAAGCCATAGCGCCATGGCGGTCGATGATCGTATCGGATAGACTATTTAACGTACCGTCGTTATTAACAAAATTAAACGCATCCTGGTAAGGCATGCCGATATAGCTCGTCGCCGCAACCGCTAAAGCGCCGCTGGTTTCGACATCCGCGAAGTCTCCGATATAAGCACTGCTACTGGTGTCCGAAACTAAAACTTCCAAGACACCGTTGGCGGCAACCGAATTAGATTTACCGCTGCCGCTGCCGGAACCAGAGCCTGAGCCCGAACCTGAACCCGAATCGGATGAAGAAGCTTTTAAAGCTTTGGAAGCAATCGCCGCGCCCACGGCCAGCATTGCATAGTCCGCCGCGATCTTGGAAGACAAAGAAACATCGCCGGTTGCTTTTACTATAGTCTTATTGGTTGCGCTCGAAGCAATATACGCCGCAACGCTCGAAGTGTTAACGATATCGATATTGGAAAGGCCCACGCCGCAAGCCGCTGCCGCCGAAACCGCACCGGCCACCGTAGCGCTGGAAGTATCGGATAACGCCGCAATCGTCAAACCCTTGGCGCCGCTTAAAGTCACGGTCGACCCCTCGCTTAAATAAGCCGTGGTCGTATTGGTGATCACATTGACGGCAAAGGCACCCGACAAAGCAAAATCGCCCTTGGCCGCCGCGCCGGCCACGGCATCGGTAAAATAATTATAAGCGGTCAAGTAAGATAAAAGATTTACCAAGCTCCAACTATCAAAAGTCAATGTGCCAAGGCTGACACGGTTTTCTGCCGCGTTGATCTTTAACGAATCGGCAGTGATATTAGCATCCTTGCCGACATAAGCGCTGTTGGTATTATCGGCTACGATCAACGAGATCGCCGCACCGATGCCGCCTTTTTGCGAAGACGAAGAGCCGCTGCCGCTACCCGAACCGGAACCAGAACCGGAGCCAGAACTAGAACCGGAACCGCTGCTGCCGAGAAATTTACTAAAATCAGGCGATAAAGCTGCTGCATAGGCCTGTACCGATAACTTGGAAGTGTCCTCGGCATCGATCGTAATATCTTTAGCGCTTAAAATCGTTACGTTATCGCCCATGTAAGCCAGGGTGGAATTGGCGCTGACTAAAATCGCGCACGAACCAGCCAATTCTATACTCGCTGCACTCGCTCCGGCCACAGCCACAACGGCCGCGGTATGCTTATAAGCATCGGCCATGTTTTGCGTGGAAAGCGCGCTGATATTAATATTACCGGCCTTTGTAACCGTAACATTATTGCCCAGGACTGCCTGGGTCTCATTATTGGTAACCGCGACCCCCACGCCTACGCCGATGCCATAACCCTTACCGCCAGAACCACCACTCTCGCCGGTGCCGGTACCCGAACCGGAGCCTGTATCTGTACCGGTACCAGAACTACTGCTTGATCCGGACGTATCTTTAGAACCAACCGCTAAACCCGTACCCTCGGTAGCATAATTATTATTGTTCGTCGCAGTAAGCGACAAATTACCGCCTACTGAGATCGTCTTGCCGTTGGCTACGGTCGCCTTGGCGTCATTATTAAGATCGTTCACGCCCACGGCCGCGGCGATCGTAATATTACCTTTATCGCTTTTGCCGTTTTGATATTTTTTCAAAGACCCTGAACTAAGCGACGAACCTTCGCTACCGCCTGCCGCCGAACCGCTACCGGCCGCCGTACCACTCTTATCCGCCACGGCACTATCCGCCGCGGCCTTATCCGCCGCCGCGCCATCGGCCGCCGAACTGCTGCCGGAGCTGCTACCCGTAGATGAACCGCTTCCCGTAGTCGAACCACTTGAACCACTGCCGGAACTATTGTCAGAACTGCCGGAAGCACCGCGCGCCGTAGCTTTGGCCGAAACATCATCGTTGTAATTGGAAATCGAATTAATCGATAGATCGTTACCGACTGTAACGTTGCGGTTTAATGCCGAAACTGCTGCCGCAACATTGACACCGATTGCGGCCGATGCCCCGATCGCGACATTCGCCCCAGCACTTGTCCCCTCGGAGGCAGTAGTCGTTGTACCGGCATTCTCGGCCTTCAATCCAAGGTCACCGGTTAAATCGATCACGCCGCTGCCGTCTTCGATCGTCGCCGTAGTATTATTGCTACCGACTAAAAGCGCGACCGTAGCATCTACAGAATAATTATTTGCACTACCACTACTACTGCTGCTGCCGGACGACGAGGAATCTCCTTCGTCCTTCGGGGCGGCGCCGGCTTCGGAGTGAGTCGTAGCATTGGCCTGGGAATAAGACGAAATAGTTAACGCGGCCGCCGAAGCGATCGTAGCTGTCGACGAAACCGTGGCGCTGGTAGTATTAAGGAAAGTATTTAACGCGAATGATGCGCCCACACCGATAGATGTGCTGCTACTATCGCTGCTGCCGGTGCCGGAACCTGTGCCGGTACCGCTACCGGAACCGCTGCCCGCAGCTGAACCACTATCTGCCGCCGCAGGAGTTTTTTCCTTATTGCTGCCGGAATCACTTTCATGCTGGTCTAGGTCGAATTTGCTAGCATCGGCCTGGGCCTTGGAGGTACTTTGCGAATAATTTACGGCGTTGACCGTAATATTTCCGGCATTGGTAACATTCGCACTTAAATCCGCGGTGTTGTTGTTATTTACGATCGCGATCGATGCCGAACCCGCCAAACTGAATTTCGTCGCGCTGGCACCGGATACGGTTTCTACCCCAAAATCGTTTAATTGATCATCGCTCTTGGTAGAATCGGTCGCCACGATCTTTAAAGTCGAGGCATCAACATTAATATTGCCGCCGGCCGACATGGTCGATTGTCCGCTTAAGGCTTTGTTATTATTTTCTGCCCACAAAAACGCCACTGCGGCCGCGATCGCAATTTTACTCTTTACTGCCGAAGCATTCGCCGAAGCAAAACTATCGACATTGGTCTTGGAGGTCACGGCAATATTGCCGCCGGCCGTGACACTGTTGCCGTCTTTAATCTGCGCGGTAGAGTTTACGCTGTCGATTGCGATCGCCAAGGCTGCGCCGATGCTCAATTTACCTTCGGGAACTTGTGCCGAACTGTCTTTGGCTTTATTCGTATCGGTTGTGCCGTCGGAATTTTTCTTATCTTTCGAGACCTCACCGAAAATATCATTGATCCATGAATCGGCATCTTCGCCCGAGCTGGGGGTACCGCTGGCCGAAGCTTCGGCCTTTACGCTTAAATACGCCGCGGCCTGGGAAGCGATCGTCACATTGCCGCCGGCAATCACGTTGCGGTTTGAATAAGCATTAGTCTCGGAATCATTATAAACAAACGCCGCAGTCACGCCGATCGCCGCCGTCTGCCCGGCGGCATTAGAGCCGCTCTCGGCCGAGATCGATTCGCTGTGTGTGGCCAGCATATTCACTAAACCGGTAGCACGTAAAGTATTATCCAACCCGCTATCTTTCGCACTCTCGATATAAGCACTGGTCGTATTTTTGTAATAACCCACGGCCGGCGAAATATCGATACCGATATCGGAGCTATCGCTCTCTTTAGCTTCCTGCATCGTACCCGCCTTAGCGCTCAAAGTTGCGGTGTAATCACTATTGGCACTGACCGAAACATCGCCGGTGCTGGTGACATAAGCATTGCTGGCGATATACGCCAAAGTATTATTGATGATCACATCCATCGCGGCACCTAAACCAATGCCCGCGCTCTTACCTTTTTTCTCCGGTTCGCTGGGTGTAGTGGGCGGAGTTTTCGCGGTAGTTGTAGTATTCTCGGTCTTACGGTCCGCAATGCGGCTGTAAATTTTACCCAGGATCGTTGCATCATCAGAAGTTTTATCGTCGGAAGGTTCGGTACCCACCGTGCCCTTAGCGGCATTTTCGCTGGAAATACTTTGTGTAGCTAAGATCGCTAAAGAAGAGGTACCGATGGTCGCCGTGGAACCAGAAGCTAAATAAGCATCGGTATCGTTTTGTAAAATATCTAAAGCCGCTGCGCCGGCAAACCCCAAACTACCCGTACCTGCACCAGCCGTAGCGCTTACGGAAAAATCGCTCGTATTCTCAGTCTTGCTTGTACCGCTATCGTCATAAGTGCGTGTATAGGCCCCAGCAGAAAGTGACAAACCATTGGCCGTAATATTATCGTTCGCTCCTATATATGCCTGGTTTAAAGTCTGGCCCCAATTCATGGCAAAGGCGGCACCGACATTAACATTATCCGCACCAGTCGCCGAAGCATCGGCTTTAGTTGCGGCATCGACATTATTCTCCGACAATAACGAAAGCGTTCCCCCGGCAGAAATCGTTTTATCTTTATTGATGTAGGACTGGGTAGTAGAGTCAATAATACCCAGCGCCAGGGCGGCGGCGACACTCACCTTGCTGCCGGCCGGCTGCGGATCATCAGGCTTACCGGAACCTTTATCGAACGCCGTTTTAAAATCGGCGATCTTTGAAATATAAGAGTTGACCGACCCATCACTGGCACTATTGTCGGGGTCACCGGTGCCGCGCGCGCCGGCAGTAGAGCTGGTCGTATACGAATCATAGGCCTGCGAAGAGAGCGAAATATTACCCGTAGCCGCAACATTGCGATCAATATAGCCTTCAGTCGTATCGCTACCGTAGGTCACGGCGACCGACGCACCGATCCCGGCCGTTGATGAACCGCTCGAACCGCCGGCAGAACCATTCGCGGTATTAGTATTTTCATTATCAACTAAAACGCCTAAGGTAAAGCTTTTAACATTTAACGCGCTGCTGGCCGCGGCTACGTAAGCTGCGGAAGTATTGTTCAGGATCGCCAGGGATAAGGCCGGAGCGATCGCTACACCACCGGATGCACCGGCAGTCGCCGAGGTCGACGAAGAAGCCGTAGCCGAAACATTTAAAGCCACATCCGTAACCGGTAAAAAGTTTACTCCATCCTTAATATAGGCTACGGTATTGTTATTTAATACGCTCAAACCAAACGAGGCCCCTAAACCGAATTTGCTTTCCTTGCTGCTATCGTCTTTGCTGTCATCTTTTTCAGAGCTGGGAAAGGCGCCGTTTAAAGTATCGTAGCAATCGAATAAATCCGAGAGCACCGAGTAAGCGGCATCCGGTTCTCCGCTAGCGATCAGGGAATTTGCGACATTCGAAGTCGCCTGTGCATTGGCCGTTGCCGCGTTGATCATGCTGCCGGTATTAAAATAAGCCTGGGTATCGCGCGATGTGATATTTAAGGCTACCGACCCGGCCAAACCTACATCCGGACTTGTACCGCTGCCGGAATAAGCGATCGCCGAAAAACTATCGCTGTCACTATCGGCTACCGGCTTACCGTCATCACCTAAAGTAGGATTATAATCTGAATTTAACGCACTGATATTTACACCGACAGCATTTATGATCACCGGTTTTGTACTATCGCCGGAACCGATATAAGCGTAATTCGTGATATGCCCGATCATCAAAGAGACTGCCGCTCCGATCGAGATCCCGGAACTACTTAAGCCATTAGCCAGCGTCGAGACTTTGCTGACCGATTTGGTCGTAACATTTAAATTACCCCCGGCATTGACCGCGCCGGCAGGATTTGTGCTGGTGATACAAGCTTGAGCCGCAGAGCTAAGATAAGCCAACGATAATGCGCCGGCGACCTGGACTGTAGTCGTGCTTTTGCTGCCGCTAGAACCGCTTCCCGCCGCCGTGCCGCTACCGGAAGTGCTATCGGATGAGCTACCCAGATTATCCTGGACTTTACCGAATACGGCATTGACTTCGCTAAGCAAGCCAGAGCTGACATAAGGCGACAAAGCATTTTCGATCCAATCTTTTACGCCATCGGAAGTAGCTTCTACCGATACTTTCGCGGCGTTATCGATCTGGTTCTTTACATCGGCTTCAAGATTCACGTCACCGCCGGCAATGATCGAAGCACTACTGTCGACTACCGTCGAAGCGCTGTTCGTAACAAAGCTTAACGCCGCCGAGATCCCCGCGCCGGAGCCTTCAGTCGCGGAAGTGCCTTGCGCCAAGGCCGTGATCAAAACCGACGCGATCGACGCCAACGAAACATTACCAGTTGCATTCAAAGCTGCCGTATCCGTGATCTTTACCGAAGCGCTATTATTGATCACCGCTAAAGCCAAGTCAGCGGTACCGGAAAATTTATTATCGGTCAATTGGCCAAGCCCGGCCGCAGTCGCGGCTAGATTTATACTGGATAAAGACGAAGCAGAAACGTTAATATTACCGCCGGCAGTAAGCGCGCTGGCGCCATTAACCAAGACCCCGGCATTAGCGCTGCTGACCGCGATCGCCGCACCGATCGGCAAAACCGGCAAAGCCGCTGTGCCCGGTAGGATCCCGTCGATATCGATACTTACATTCGCCGTAGCGTTAAGTGTTAAATCACCCGCGGCCCTTAAAGCCGAGCCAGCCACAAGAATATTAGCCTGAGTCGAATTAGCCTGCACCACACCGTTACTGATAATCGGATTTTCCTGAGTCGCGATCACGCTGATATTAATCGCGCCGCCGGCAGTAAGCGTGCTGTTGAATATTTTGATCTCGGAATCCAGGTTCGATACCGGCAAAAGATCGATACCGTTATCCGCTGTATTCGCCAAGATCGTGATATTACCCCCGGCCGTCAAGATCGCCCCGGCACCGGCCGCTGTTCCTATATTAATCGCCGGCGCGCTGATCGAAATTGCCGCGCTGGTCGCGAGCGTCACACCATCATTGATCGTGATCGAATTATCCGCCGTATAATTTAAATCCCCGGTATTGCCGGTCGAACTCGCGGTAATCGTTAGATCTGTGGGATCGATCAACGTCGACGCGGCATTAAATTTACCACCGTTTAAGATCACGTTCTTTTTCGCGCTAAAATCGATCTTACCTTTATTCCCGGCATCGAGCGTACCGGTTTTTTCCAACGTCGCGGTATCCGTTGCTGCCACGCGGATCTCGACATTCCCGTCTTTATCGGTATAAAATTCCCCGCCATCCTGGACGCCGCCGTCATTGACCACGCTCGAAAAATCTACCTTCATATCACTTGCCGTGGCACCAGCCTTAAGGCTGCCGGAGATATCTACGTGGCCGGCAGCGATATTGATATTACCCAGCGCATTGACCTTGCCGGCGACCGAGATCAAGCCGTTAGAATCGATCGGCATCGTGTTGTTTAGGATCGCATTGGTCGAGCTGTTAATGTCACCAAAAAAATTATCGATAAAGCTTTTATGCGGCGTCGCCATGGTCAACGAACCGACGTTAACGACACCCGATGCCCCGACTGAAATACCATTGGGGTTAAGCAAATAAACATTCCCGCCCACTGCCCCATTTTTAATCGAATTTAATACGCCGTCGATCGCCGTACTCCCACTGCCGCTGACCATATTGATCAAGTTTGCCGCCGAGCTGGGCACATTCAAATTGACCGTATTACCGGCATAGACATCGAACTTCGAAAAGGAGTTGTAAGCGTTCGCGCCCTTGATCGTATTTGTCGAAACATTGGTGGTCTTACCGGAAACAGAGAGAGTCGTAGCGGTCCTACCGTCAGTAACGATCTGGTTGGCACCGTAAGAAGCCTGTGAGACCACGATCGCCGCCGCCAGAAACGCCGCCGTTACTTTTTTTACTCTTCTGTTCATAATACTCCTCGTTTAATTAAATTTCTCAAAACTGCAACTGAATATTAAAATTGACCGCAGGATTATGCGACTGCTGTACCCCCTGCTTCACCAAAGGAACGCCGCAATAGACCCGGCCGCTTAAATATTTATTCAAAGTCACATTAAACCCGCAGCCCGCGCCGGTGATCGAATCATTAGCCGCGCGGTTAACACTGGTCGACTTTTGATTCATGATGCCGCCATTATCGACGAACGCCACGGCGCGCACCTTTTCGATCTTAAAAAGCTGGTGGCTGAACTCCAAACTGGAAAAATAACCGTTATCGCCGATCAGATGCCCTTCCGGGTAACCGCGCACGGTCGCGACACCACCGACTTGGAATTGTTCACAGGAAGGAAGAAAGCTCCGGTCGGAATATTGCACGCCGGAACGAAACATCAACCCGGCCACATCGCTGAAGCGGTAAAAGGCATTGATCGTGCCGTTATACTTAAAAAACCGGAAATCGCCGCTTAGGCCCTTAACGCCATTAGTGAAGGCATCGCGCATCTCCCAGGAAAATTTTTGGCCGAAATAAGAAAAATCCGTACCGTAAGAAATATCCCGGGTCTGCTGCGCTAAAACCGTAAATTTATCGTAAGCCGTATAATCCGACTTGGAGTCGTAACCAAAGAAACCATTCAACCCGTACTTATCCTCGATTAGAAACGGGTGCGAAGCAAACATCCCGATATCGCGCGCCCGGCCGGTCACATGCAAAGCTTTTAACGGGCCCGAACGCATCCAGGTATAAGTCTGGTCGTAACTCGCCCCGATACGCGTACCGTAACGGTTAATAGGAAGGCTGTAACTGAAATTACCGTCTTTGGTGCCGTCGCTTAACAGGCCGCCCATGGTCAGGATATCCCGGATCCCCAAAAGGCTGCGCACCGTGACCAAGGTACCATAGCGCACTTGGCCGGTCTCTCTGCGGCCGGCATTATCGGTATAAAGCAAAGTCTCGAGCCGCGCCGGTTCTTTGACCTGCAGCACATAGTCGGTCGTAGCCGCTTCTTCACCGGGGCGCAAGAGAGCGCGTAAGCTCACATCGTTTCTGCGGTTAAACAAAAAAAGTTCGCGTTCTAATTTTTTCAAATCGGCTACATCGCCTTTATGCTCGGTAAGCTGGTTTAGGATATAACTTTTACGGGTGGATTTATTCCCTTCTAAAACGATCGCACCGACCTTGCCCTCGACCAGACGGATCTCGATCGTCCCCTCGTTGATCTTCTGCGGCGGTAAGTAGGCTTTCGCGGTCAGCTGCCCGGCGGCTTTGTACATCGCGTTGATCTTGGCGACCAGGTCTCTTAAGTCGTCGAAAGATAATTCTTTACCTTCGTAGGGCGCAACGAGGGTGCGTACGGCGTCATCGGATAAAAGCTGCGAGTGGGAGACGACGATCTTCTTGACCAGGATCTTCTTTGCGGCGGATGGCTTGGCTTGTTGACCCTCCGGCGGCGTTACCGCTTCAACCGGCTGCTCGGCCACACGTTGCTGCTCTTCCTTGGCCTTAGCGTTTTTTTCTAAGTTATAATAATCGCTCGTTTCACGTGCCCGGGAACTGGTCGCTCCGGCCGAATCCGAACCGGCAGCGAAGGTAAAAAAACCCGGCAAACAAAAAACCATTAAGAAGAAGAAATTACGGTAAATTTTTCCCACGTCATCCCCCTTTTTTTCAGTCACCACAACATATTGTTAAAATTAAAAAGACGTATAACCAAGATGTTGTAAAAATATACCATAATCGCGCAAAGCTAGTCAAGGCTAAATAACAAAAAAAACGTAATATTTTCAAGGCTATTTTTAATTCGCGCCCGCCGGGCAAAAGTAGCGGAAAAAAATAGAGCGTGGACGTTATAGTTTATAACTTACTTATTTATCAATAGTTACGAGTGCTTTGTAAGTATTACTGTAGGGGCACGTAAAATCAAGCGGTTTTTGAAACTTGTTTCTGCAGGTCAAGCAGCATATTGTTACGATACTCTTTTTTTAATTGTTCCACACTATCGCTTAAATCGGCGGCAAAAGTGTGCGGCCGGGGGGAATATTTAAAGATGTAAGCCATATCAAACTTACACTCTTTTACCACATCCATCGTCGCCTTAAAATCCGCCTCGGTCTCCCCGGGAAACCCCACGATAATATCGGTAGAAACCTGGCCGCCGACGATGCGTTTGTACTCTTTTACGAGAGCCAGATATTGGGCCCTGGTGTAGCCACGATTCATCGCCTTTAAGATCTTATTCGAACCCGACTGAAAGGGCAGGTTGATGATCTTTTTCATCTTCTTTGACGCCGCCATAAACTCAAAAAGTTCTCTCGAGGTATTTTTCGGATTACTGGAAACAAAATCGATCTCCTCCACGCCAGGAATTGCCGCAACCATTTTTAATAAATCTATAAAATTTGTAGGGGCGGGGTTTCCCCGCCCAGGGCGCGGAGACCGCGCCCCTACGTAATTATAATCATTTACATTCTGCCCCAACAGCGTGATCTTGGTCGCCCCATTTTTTACCGCCGCCCTTACCTCGGCCACAATATCTTCGGGCTTACGCAGACGCAGTTTACCCCGCACATAGGGCACGATGCAGTAGGTGCAACTATTAGCACAGCCGGTCGAGATCACGACGCTGGCGTGGTTCTTGCCGGCACGATATGCTGCTGCGTAGGCCGCTTCATCACGCATACGGTCTTCCAGATCAATAATACGTAAACGTTTATGTCCAGCGTCCTGCGTAAGCGGGACTCCATGCTTTTGCCCTTTGCCTTTTGACTTTTGACTTTCTAAGATCTCTTCCACATACCCCGGTATCTTCTCCAAGACTCCCGGTGAGCAGATCAAGTCGACATGGGCCATGTGCTGGAACAAACGCTTACCCTCATTGCGCGCCATGCAGCCCACAAGGCCAATAATTTTCTTTTTACCCAGAACTCTCCCCGGCTGCGCCGGCCCTCTCTTTAGCAAAGCGAGGGCTCGATCCCCCCTCTTTGTTAAAGAGGGGGTTAGGGGGCGTTCTCTATGCGATGGTTTAGAATATCCTTCCTGGAATTCACCAAGAAACGATCTAGCCTTATTCTCGGCTAATGCCCTGACCGAACAAGTATTAGCCAAGACCACGTCCGCCTTAACCGGATCATTAACAGCCTTATAACCCCGCGCCAAGAACAACCCGAGCAAAGCTTCAGAATCCCGTACGTTGGCTTGGCAACCAAATGTTTTGATATAAATTTTAAGCATAAATCAACTTTACTTTTTGCGCGCGCGTTAATTGTTTTATCTTAGCTTCCGCACTCATCGCCGCCCCTTTGCTCTTGTACGCCTTTTTCCAAACAATCACAACCGGTAACTTAGAGCGGGTATATTTACTGGCTAAGCCTTGGTTGTGCCGCTCAAGCCTCGCAGAGAGATCGTTGGTATACCCGGTATAAAAACTATTGTCCCGGCATTTCAAAATATAAACATAAAATTTACCGGTCCGTTTGATCTTTGTCATTGATCAACGCACATGCCAGGACGGATTCCACGGGGTACGCCGGGGTAGCCAGCGACGCACGTTCTCGGTATACTCTAAATACTCGGCCCCAAAGCGTTTAATAAGGGCAGGCTCTTCGTAACGGATAAAATACACGGTATTGATCAGCCAAAATAAGACAAACCAGGCAAATATCCCCCACGAACCCAATAAAACCGCCTCGCCCAGCAAGACCAGGAGCACCCCCAGGATCATCGGGTTACGCACATAGCAGTAAGGCCCCCTGACTACAAAACACCGGGGCGGGCTCCAGGGCGCCGGAGTACCGTTACCGGTATCAAAAAAAATCCGAACGCAAAACGAAGCAATAAACAACCCTGCCCCCAAAAATAAGATACCGGCAAAAAGCACGAACATATTCAGCGGATAAGCCACGCCACCCAACCAGGTAAACGAACGGGTAAAATAAAGGATCGAAAGCGGGATGTAGACCAGCGCCGTCCCGGGCAAGATGACAATCGCCTGGAGCAACTCGGTTTTTTTACTCTTCTTACCTTTCAACCTTAGTGGGCACATCGTTAATTATTCTACCACACTATCAAGCAAAGTTTGATACCAGTCCGATACATTCGCCACGGAGAAAAAACCGCCGATCACCCCCGCGGCTTGCGGCAAGATCAAAGCCACGATTAAGCTTAACCACGGAAATTTACGGATGGGCATGGCCCCCCCCTTTTTTTAAGTTTATTTAAAAATCCCGTAGCGGTTGACTGCGACGATATAGATCAATGCAAGCACAAAGAATACAGCCAGCCCGGCAATGATCGCCTTATTCGAACCAATTTTAGGCGCAAGGTATATGACCGCAAGCATATACGGCACCCACGAAATAAGTGTACCGACTAAAACAAATTTGGCATGCTGGCTGACCGCTGCGCCGCCTTTAGTCTGGCCGATAAAAAAATATGCCACAAGAGTAAAGACCGGCACAAGAGTAGCGAACCGGGAAAGCGTAGTTTGACCGGTTTCTTCAAGCACCACAATAAGGGTGGTGAATAACCCGCCGGTAACGAAATAAATAATAAGGCTGGAAATGCTCATATGGCTACTACCTTCATTTGGTAATATTATAACAGGTCGATGATTTTTTGGGCAATAGGAATATCGGCGGGGGCGAGCTTATGTTTATCTAATTCTGTGCGGCACGGTGCAAAAGCTCACCAATAAAAGTCTGATAACGCACACCAAGCTTTTGGGCTTTTTGCTTCAACAGTTCCAGATCAAGGCTATTAACGCGGATATTTAATACCGAATCTTTTCTACGAGCCTTAATAGCCTGGGCTATAGCTTCAAATTCACTTTGGTCGCTATCTACATAATGGCCGGCTATCAAGTCGGTCTCAATATCTTTTTCCTGGCGATTTAATTTTGTTTTTCTCATAGCTTGCCCTCTTTATGCATCTTTGTATACTTGCGCGAAGGAAACAACGTTTTTAAGAATCTTGCCCCTTCTTCGCTCTTTACGTACGGCACAACCCAAACGTAACCTTTATACTCGATCAACATTATTCGCTGTCCTGGCCGAGCAGGATTATTCTTAGTCGCCAACAGCTTCCCGCTTAATACGTCCTCAAATGACGCAGCACGCGTACGCTTTAACCTCTCACTTTTCAGCTTATTCCACCGCAACTCTACCTTCATTGTGATTATACCATATTACTTTTGTATATACAAATAAATATACATCATAAACCGTCCGCCCCATAATTTACGAACTAAATTCTACCACAAACAATATTACAATCAACATCAATTTTTATATTATTTATGTCGTAATGATTTTCTGCGCAAGCGGAATATCGGCGGGGGCGAGTTTATAGCGGGAGTATCTCTAATTTCAAACGATAGCCCACATGATGCAAAATATTTTCAATCGTGTCGATATTAGAAAATTCTCCATCCTCGACTTTTGAAATATATTGCTGAGTCACGCCTAATTCGGCTGCTAACTCGCTTTGCGTTAAATCATGCTTATTGCGGTACTCGATGATCTTAGCCACAACCTTAGCCTTCTCTTTGATCAAATCGTAGCGTTCCTTAAATGCCGGGTCTTTCTTAATCTTATCTTTTATATAGTCATCTACTTTTCGCATAAATTTCACCTATGTCTTTCTAAGTAATCACTTTTCCGTGCAATCGCCGTGTCGATCTCTTTCTGCGGTGTCTTTTGCACCTTCTTTATAAACCCATTGGTAAAAACAATTCGTTTACCGTAAAAAAAGAAAAACAGAACCCGCGCCTGGCCTTCGCACCCTTTAAATCGTAATTCCAGTATGCCTTTACCCAGATCTTCCGTATGCGGAAACCGAAGTTGTGGCCCACACGTCTCAAGTAATTCCTTCTTGAAAATGAACTTTTCCTGACAATCAGCACTTAAAGAGCCGATAAATTCCTCTACCGGCGACCGGCCCGATAAAGTTGTATAAAAAATACAGCTATACCGGTCCATTTCCTGGCTCATTTAGAATATACAACTTTTTAGTTGTTAAGTCAAGGTCATGTGAAAAAATATCCATGGGTGAATTATATATTCATCCATGACAATGTCAATAATTTTTTTAAACTATTATTTCATAATAATCTTTTCCGCAATATTAGTATTCAGGATGCGGGATCCCGCTGTGGCGGGAAATCCCGTTGCAGTTGGTTGATTCGTGTAGGGGCAGCCCTCTGTGGCTGCCCGTAGTATAAGCCCGATATTTAGCCTGCAGGGCCGCATGATTGATTTCTGTAGGGGCGATTCGCGCCTGCCCGCCGTAGGATGGGAATCGCCTGCCAACTCACATTTCAAGGTTTACTCCTGCGAAGCTATTAAAGCGAAGCAGAGTCTGACCCTGTTATTCTCTAAACCACTCCTTGGCCAATTCTTATATGTGTTGACCGGGAAGTGAAGCTACCACCACCCCTTGAACAGCAAAATCCCGCTCGAGGTAGATCGGTTTGTGCGTTTTATTGCTCGACATGGGGAGCAATATCACCACATCGCCTATTTTCTTAAATCTCTTCACTGTCGCCATATCATCGATCAAAGCCACCACGATATCGCCGGACTTGGCCGTCTCCTGCTGGCGCACCAATACCATATCGCCATCGTTAATATTTTCTAGGTTCATCGAATCGCCGCTGGCCCTCAATAAAAAATACTTATGCGGCGTTTTGGCCAATTTAGTCGATACCGGTATCATCGCCTCGATATTTTCTTCCGCCAACATAGGCGCACCGCAGGTGACCGTCCCGACCAAAGGCACTTCTACAGTATGCGCACCGTGCTTGACGTCGAGCCCGATATCGTTAAACTGCAATGACCGGTCTTCCTTCCTGTTTAATATCCCCTTATCTACAAGCTTTTCCACGATCATCGAAGCCGACCTGGGAGAAAGATAACCCAATTCTCTACCGACCTGTCTTATTGACGGCATACAACCTCTCTTCATTATAAAGCTCCTTATATAACGAATGGCCTCTAATTCTTTTTGGGTGAATGTTTCATGTTCCATGTATACACTAGTATACATAGTGAATACACTTGTGTCAAATATTTTTTTTAGTCACTGCTGCGTGAAATATGAGCGGTTGCTAATATCTAGGGCTTTGGCTTGAAAAGCTTGTTGCTGCGCTTGCCTCTGCGTAGCCATAACGGGCGTAGCAGGGAGGCGTGGCAAGCTCGAAAGCTAAATAGAACCGTCCCTTTTTCTATAACACGTGGTATTTATGCGGTGTAGGGGCGGGTCATGACCCGCCCGCTTCTTGCGTCATTGCGAACAAAGTGAAGCAATCTCATTGTAGAGACGCGATTTATCGCGTCTCCTTCATCTTCTCCGCAATTGGCACATCAGCTGGAGCCAATTTATAATTTAACAGCTCTTCGGGATCTACCCACTCCACCTTGTCGTGAGCATTAGATGTTAATTTGGTTTCGACAATCTCAGCATGCAAGGCAATCAGCTTTATCGCGCCATGCGCATATTTATATTCGCTTTCGGCAAATACTTCACCAACTTTTGCTTGAACGCTAAACTCTTCAAACAGTTCCCGCGCTAAACACTCCTGCACCGTCTCACCTTCTTCCAGTTTTCCTCCAGGGAACTCCCAATAACCCGATAAGCTACCGGTATTCCGCCGGGCAATGAGGATTTTGTTGTTTTTGATGATGATGGCAGCGGTTACTATTGTCATACTAAATAATCTTAAACCCAATACTCTTTAAATATTCAAAAGTAGAGTTATAAAATTCTGGGTTACGGGTTGGGTCATCCTTGTCGCCTTCAGGGACTACAATCACCATGCCTTGACGCGCTCGTGTCAACAAAACACGATAAGCATTTTTAAGATATTTTTTTCGTTCTTCTTTATTAATATGCTGCCACTTATCGCCACGGAATGACCTATGTTGCCAACCCTGCCTGCTATGCCTTAAATCCGCATCCCAAACCACACACGCCCAATCCAGCTCAAGGCCTTGAACATGAAATTCTGTAGCGACATCCTCCAAATAATATGAAGAGCGCACATCTTCTTTAGTGTCTAAAAACCAATGGATCGGGTCAATCGTCACCCTAACATCTATTGCGTAAGGCTTAAGCCTTTCCGCTTGCGATGAGACCACGATTCCGTAACGCTCGGAACCGCGCGCTTTTTCTCTTAACCATTTACGCGCCTGCGGAATACTGCGTGTTAAAACAATAGGATATTTCTCGTTAATCTTGGCTAACGTATCGCTGGCTTTCTCCTTATCTAGATCTAACATCTGTTTTACTAGAAGCGAAACAGATTCGGCACGGAAAGAACGCATTGATACCGCCAAATGTAAATCATCTTGATACTTAACATTCGGCCGATCTTTAATCTTTGCCAAAACTTCATTCGCGGAATATTCGCTATCGGTCATACGCAAAGAAATATAAATATCCCAATTAGGAAATGATCGATTGAGCGAATCAACCCATTCGTGTATGCCAGCCTCACCGGTATTAATCTCTTGCCCACCACCTACCAAACAAACAATCACCGCCCAATCCGGGCAACGATCCATACATGAAATTAAAAACTCCGGCTCTGATTTATTAAAATCAGCAATACCTTTGCGGCGTTTCATAAAGTTAGCGGTCTGCTGCAGATCCCAGGCGCGCTGCGCTTCATCAAACAAGGCTACGTGTTCAATCGGCGGCCGATTAGTGTCAATTAAACATTCATCACGAAAATTATGCACGTTTTGAACAAACATCTTCACATCGCTCATCACTTCGCTCTTTTTAACTTTTTTACCACGATCCTTGCTTCGCTTTACGCTATCCCTGGCTAACGCTTCGCGCAAAACTATCACCAGCGGTCCGTTGCCCGAAAGAAATACGCTATATAAATCATTGTTCTTATCAATATGCTGAGTAGCAACATTTAAACCAACCAAAGTTTTACCAGCACCGGGCACGCCGGTCACAAAACAAATTGATTTACGCTTATTTTCTTTAGAATAGCTGATAATTTTTGCAATCGCCTCGGATGTTTTGGTTAAATTAATCGCGCTAGCATCGTTACGCGAAATATCGTCTACCGTATGTCCACGATAAAGTGCCATGGCTGCCTCAACTATTGTTGGCGTAGGCGAATATCTTCCCTGCTCCCAATGAGTAACGTCGATCTTTGCTCCATCAACAAAAGTTAAAACACTGTGTATACTTTGTGCTAATAAATTCACATTGGTTTTAATTGGCAACAAAATCTTATCGTTTTGGGGGTTAACCGCAACATACGCTACATCGGCTTCGGCATTAGTCGCAATCAAAATCGGAGCAATATAACAATCGTGACTGGTTTCATGGAAGTTTTTCAAATCCAGGGCATAATCCCAAACTTGATCAATAGCGTAGGCGGCAAACTCATCTTCACCAACCTTAAACTCTAAAACAAAAATAACCGCACCAATAATTACAACCGCATCAATACGCTTACCCATACGCGGAATAGAATATTCAAAATAAACCGATCCGTCATATTCCGCCAAAACGCGCTTCAAAATCTCAATTTCTTTCAACCAAGCGTCTTTTTGGGTAGTTTCAACGGAAAATTCGGAACTAATAGTCAATTGACCAACAACCTCCGCGGGCTTTGTGGTTACAAAGTCAGATATTTTTGAGTGACAGTAGAAACGGTTAAGGGGCATATTGTTTATATCACCCTCACAAACTCCGCCACGACCATAAATTCCCCTTCTTCAGAATTAGGAATAATTATTGGTTGATAGGCGGGGTTAAGCGGTAAAAGTTTAATTTCTTCGTGCTCCCAGCCTTCATCCGCATTAGCTTTCTTTTTACTTGTATATTTTTTTACGGTATGCCGCTTGCCAATATCCGGGTCCGATATACTGTCATGCTGAACAAGCACAATCTTATTATTTCGGCTACCTATAACAGGAGTACGAAAAATACAATAACTGCCTTCGGGTATTTTCGGCTCCATTGACTTACCAACAACTTTCAGGATAAACATGTTCCGTGTTAACTTCTCCTCATTAACTTTCATCCACCCCTGCGGCTCAATAGCCTTACCTTCACCAAAATTACCGCACGCCGCTTCAAAAGAATAAACTGGTAAATATTCTTTATACTTTAAACCATCAGCAATATCTTGCTCAATGGTTACCTGTTCTTTCTCAGAAACAATATCAGAAAGCATTAACTTATCATTCTTGGCTACGATATCCAACCTTTGCTTAAAATATCTCTCTACGTCTTTATCACAAAAATAAACGTAACAACCCTTCATGCCCCTTGTCATCAAGGTTCTATACGTATTTTTAATAATCGCTTCGGCTTTTTTATCTGCCTCGGCTTGGTCATCTTCCCTCGCTGACAAATAACCGTGCAAAGATTTATCTGTCTTCGCTCTTTGGCGGGGTTGGGTGATTAGCTTGCCATCTCTGGCCACAAGATCAGGCCCGACGATAACACCAACATAATCAACTTCTAACCCTTGGCACGTATGGATGCAACCAATTTCATTTACCGATTTAGGCGAAATAATCCAAACATTGCCATCGGAAGCAAGATTCCATTTAGCCTGGAAATCATACTCAGGAATAACAATATCTTTGGCATCTTTATCTTTTTTGCTTACCCAATTCCAACAATAACCCGCAACCAGGCGAGCCTTATTGTTAATTTTATTTTTCTTAATAATCAAATCGTGCAACTCCTTGGGCGAATCGACTACCCTGAAATCATAATTAATACCCTCTAACGTCTCGTTAGCGGTTTCTTCTATCCCCAAAGTATTATCGAGCCATGAAAGATACCCATCTGACCCATTACACCGAAATTGAGTTTCAAGCTTAAGATTTTTAACTTTTGCACCAAGACGCGATGCCCATTTTTCGATTTCTTCTTTCCTGCCTATATCATGCCAGGTGACGCGCTGATCTTCATCGATAAAAAAGACAGAGCATTTTGACGCCTCAATAATCTCTTTAATCTGATTCTCGCCAAGATTTTTCATCATGCCTGATTTCTTATTAAGCCTATGCGCTTCATCTACAATAAGGGCATCAAATGAATCAGCATCGCAACCGATATAAGACCCTGAACCGGTAAACATATTTGTTATTTCAGATTTTTTAAACGATCCTGTCAATTTAGCTTCAAAAACACCCCTGGGTGCAGCATTTTTGGTAACATACTGCGTATTAAGCCCAAGCTTTGTGATTGCCACAAGCAGATTAACCGCAACGATTGATTTGCCAGTACCCGGGCCACCCTCCACAATCAAAACATTTTTATTTTTCTGGCTAGATCTTTTGGTAAGGGAAAGTGCGGTTTCATAAACAATCTTCTGATCATCAATCATAATAAATTCTTGATTACCTTTAAGCATCGAAACCAAACTATCCGCAAGATTTTTAGAAGGGCGTATCTCACCGTTGTCTATGCGATACAACGTATTCTTTTTTTCACCGTGTTTAACATATTTAGCAATAAAATCCTGAAGCTTTTCTTTATCGCCTTTTAAAAACGGCGGCGCTTTTTTTAAGTAATCGTTATAAAACGTATTTCTTATAACTTCTTCATCCATGCAATTATGCAAATAGGCACAAGGCTCTAAGCCGATATTTTCCCCGTAAACCGTTGCATTAAAACCATAAAGTAGCGCCGAGTACGACCAAGCTTGATATGAAGGGTGCAGCTCTTCACTCAAGCCATGCTTAAAACGCGTCTCGACCATTGCATCTTTATCGGTCAACTGAATATTTGTCCATTGTTTTAACTCAACAATCACTACATGTTCACGCCCACTGTCATCTTCTCCGGTGATTAAGAAATCGATGCGATTCTTCGAACGAGGTATTGAATACTCAATCGCAACCCTGGAATCATCCGGGATTTTGTCACTATTCATCACATGATACATTGCATTGCCGAGCGAATTTTTCCACGAGTCATATTCGCTGCTACCTACTTTTATATCTAAATTAAGTTTTGCTCTGACACGCTCTCTGATGATATCTTCAATACCAGAAGCAGAATCTTTAAGGAAACCTTGTTTTGTGGATTGGTAAACAATCATTATTTATAACTTATCGTACTTCTTCGCGCTACCCTTGGCTTTAGCCACCGGATATTTTTTCGCATTCTTTTTCATCTTCACCTCAATCGCCTTGCCTAAATCAATACCCAGATTATCCGCCAGTTCGAATAGATACATAGAAACATCGGCCAGTTCGTCGGCGATTTCGGATTTGGCGGATTTGCCGTAAGCCTCGACTTCAGCCAAGGATTTCCATTGAAAGTGCTCCAAAACTTCGGCGGCTTCGAGCACAAGCGACAGGGCAAGGTCTTTGTGGTTATGGAATTGCAGCCAATCGCGCTCATCACGGAATTTCTTGATCTTATTAGTGATTTTCTTTATTTCGGACATAAAATTATTTTACCACTAGGCCTTAAGTTTTGGAAAGATAATCAAATTTTACCAAACATATATGAATATTCTAATTTTTATTGGGTAATCTAACCCTGCACCAAACATGAACCATAAATCTATTTACAACATCCATAAAAATATGCTAATATTTATTTGGAATCGCCTGAGTTTCGAACCGTCACCTTCATGGTGCGCGTTCCCCGAAAGAGGATAGAAATTCAGGTTTTTATATAAGGCAGTCACTGCGTAGCGGGGGTTGCCATTTTCTTTTCTAGGCATTATCACCAGCCCATACCCTATATATTTACCACTTTGCAAATGGGTTTTGAAACGGGGTTGCGGGCGAATGTTATTCGCCCCTACACGAACGGTTTATTTGTCACGGGCGAGCCACCGGCTCGCCCCTACGCTCGATCGATCAATCACGGGCACATGCAATGTGCCCCTACGACTACAATTTGTTAACTGTTTTCCTCGTAATAATACGAATAATCTATCCCTTTCATGTAAATATTGCGGCTATTGATTTTATCTGTAAGGGCACCTTTAAGCAGCTTTCTTATCAGGGCGCTGTTGGCTGAAGCTTTTACCATAGCATCAAGATATTGTTTCTTGTCGATCTTACTCCAATCCACGCATTTTTTTATCCGTTTTTTTAACATCATATCGAGCCAAATACGCATACTTCGTCCATTACCTTCCATAAACGGGTGGGCTATGTTCATTTCTACGTATTTAGCGACAATTTCGTCAAAAGAGCTTTCCGGCATTTGTTCTATCTTTCGCAATGACGCGGCCAAGTATCGCACCATCGCAAACTGAAAGCCGCCTTTAGCAATATTTTTCTGCCGTATCTGTCCCGCAAAATCGTATAAACCGCCAAATAAATATGCATGTATCTGCTGCAACCCCTTGGTTGTGCCGACTTCTATGGCGTCTATAAACGAACTTTCAAACAAGTTGTATGCCTTCTGCTTGCTTTTACCGTCAATAGTTTTATCGCTGTATGTAAACCATTCGATAAAGCGGTTTGCCGATTTGGACGGAAACTGTTTGCCCAGGGCAATAATGCCGTTGTAGTCCAACATATCGCTCAGATATAGTTTACCGTCGCTTGCGACTAATTTCAGTTGGGTAGTGGCGCTAACCAACTCACTGTTTTCTCTCTTTAGTTTGGCTTTAAGGTATTTCCAGTAATTTCGCGTCTTGGCGTAATCGTTTTGGTTTAAAAGCAGTGCCACGATATCCAACACGGAAAACCACCATTTGGAATTTTTCTCATCCCAAACGGCACGTACTTTACGATCATCAAAAAAGCGGATAGATATTTTATTCATGTTCATTGCATATTAGAACGCAATAGATGCACTTTCATAACGGTTATTTTACCACAACCATCACTTTTTCACACACCGGCAAAAGGGTTTTTGGATGCGGATACATACAATGTGCCCCTACAGTTTCGTATACTTCTTCGCGCTACCTTTCGCTTTCTTCACAGGGTATTTTTTGGCATTCTTTTTCATCTTCACTTCAATCGCTTTGCCTAGATCAATACCCAAATTATCGACCAGTTCGAATAGGTACATAGAAACATCCGCTAATTCGTCAGCGATCTCGTTTTTTGCGGTTTTACCGTAAGCCTCTACCTCGTCCGGGGATTTCCATTGAAAGTGCTCGAGCACTTCGGCGGCTTCGAGCACCAGCGACAGAGCCAGGTCTTTGTGGTTGTGAAACTGTAACCACTCCCTCTCGTCGCGGAATTTCTTGATCTTATTAGTAATTTTCTTTATTTCGGACATGATTACACCAACAAATTCAAGACCACCTTGACCATCTTTCTTTTTCCTGCGGGCGGCTGGCAGCGATCATCAAAGTCAACGCCACCAGCGCATTGTTGTCAATGCGATAACCACCATTTTTACGTAACAAAATCCCATTTTTTTGTAAGAAACAAACAAATAGCGCTGCGGCAATACGCTTATTACCGTCAACAAAGCTATGATTTTTAGTTACAAAATAAAGCAAATATGCCGCCTTTTCCTCAACCGTAGAATACAAGTCGTTACCCGAAAAAGTTTGGTAAATTGCGCTGATAGAGCCCTGGAAGCTTTTATCCTTTTCCTGCCCCACCAACATCGAATCGGAAAATTTTTGTTTCATAGCGACAATTATTTCCCGCGCGTATTCATAAGTTAAAATAAACTTTGCTCGACGCACTCCACGCGGTACCGCAAGCCGGGCATGATCATAATCATCTAAAATGTCTAGAGCACGAGAATATTCAGTAATAACCTTGATCAACCCCTTAGCCTCATCCGAAACACCCTCGATCTGCATTACATTACCCAGAAGGTCGATAGACTTTTTTAATTCGTGGTATTTATGTTCAGCAACCTTTAACCGCCTCTCGTTGATAGTATAACCATCGACTAAGTGTTTACGCAAAACATTAGTAGCCCAAATACGGAATTGAGTGGCACGTGCAGAATTAACACGATAACCCACGGAAATAACTGCATCCAAGCTATAGAAATTTGTTTTATATCTTTTGCCGTCTCCGGCAGTATGTTCCAAAATGGAACATACTGATCCTTCGCGAAGCTCCTTGGTCTTAAAAATATTCAATAAGTGTTTAGTGATGGCTGGGCGTTTAGTATCAAATAACTGCGCGATTTGCGCCTGGTTTAGCCATACCGTTCCCCTCTCTAAATGCACCTCAAAACGGTTCTTGTATAAAATTATTGGGTTGTTGATTATTTTGTTCATAGATTTATCTTCCAATATACCGCTATTCTACACACGGGTAAAGGGTTTTTGCTTTGTTCCGGGCCTGCTGTTCCGGGCCTGCTACGCCCCTATAGCTTCGCAGGAGTAAACCTCCACTCTCGAAGTTATCGGGCTATGATTTTATCGCCAAGGTGCGGGAAAAAGAGTAAAATATAATTAGGAGGCGATACATATGAAATACGTAATATCACTAACAACCATTATCTTGATATGCTTTACAACCTTTGCCGACGTGCCGCAGGTAACAGTCAGCCCAACAACAGTATCTGCGGTGACAGCCAGCCAGGTAACAGTACCTGCGGTGATAGTCGATCCGGTAACTGCTCCCGCGACTACAGTTGAATCTGTAAATGTAGAGCCAGTAACGGCGCCGCCGGCTGAGGTGACACCGGTGACGGTAACGCCAACCGGCACTAACGACTAGGGGTGTGAGCTGCCCCGGCTATCCCGTCCGCCCTCCCTCTTTTGTAAAGAGGGAGTTGAAGGGAGTTAGAAGGGTAATTGCCGCGCGAAGTTATATGCGCATAAGTACAAAACCCGCGATCAACGCCGTGATGGCGAGGGCTAGAATGCTTACCCAGGCCGGTACTGCGTTTTTTACGCTTTGATTTTCCTGCGCTCTAGATGTCTCGGTATTTTTATTTACCATGTTTTCCTCCTTTATTGTTGCTCCGGAAACACAATACTTAATTATTCTGTTCCAGGCTTTCAAGGCCTATTACACGCTAACCGCATTTAAGTATATCGTCACGGTAGTGCCATGATCGCCCGGCGCATTCTCCTTGGCGATTGAGGCGATATCAATACGCCCGCCATATAGATCGACCAGGCCCTTTACTACCAGCATGCCAAACCCGGTGCCGGTCTCTTTATTGGTGCCGAGCCGATGCGTCGGCACATTCATCGTAAACAGGTTATCTTTGATCTCCTTAGGCATGCCTAAGCCGCGGTCGCTGACGGAAAGCGCGGTCTGCGCGCCAAGCACCTTTACCCCCACGGTGATCACTGAGCCGGGGTAAGAATATTTGATCGCGTTAGAAAGGATATTGCCCAATACATTATTGCATAAGCTATTGCTATCGGCCCATACCAGGCAGGACGTTTTTTCCGGACAAAGAAATTCTAAACGGATATTTTTCTCGGCTAAGCGGGCGGCAAACATCATCCGGGAACGCGATACAATATCTAAAATATCGACCTTCTGCGGAACAAACGCGGTCTTACCGGTTTCAACCGCTTCCACCATGCGCACGGTATCGATGATCTGGCCGATATTGGCACTGCCGAATTTTATCTCCTCCAACAACTCCGTAACCGCCTCAGAGCGCGGTTGACCGGCAGCCAAGTTAAAATTAACCGACGCCATCGTAATAAACTGCAAGGCATTAGAGATATCGTGGCTTACCATCGCCAGAAGCCGCTGCTTCGTAGCCATAGCTTTGACTACGGCCTCACGTTCTGCCTGAAACTCTTTAAACAGAACATAAACCATCAAACCGATAATCACGATCGTAATGGATAATGAAGATGCGATATCAATAAACCGCGCCAGCTTTCCTGAATAAGGCACAACCAACTCGGGATGATAAAACTCGACGATCAAAAGCGCCAAAATCACCAAATCGACCACGGCCAGCGAAAGCAGCTTATATTTATCTTTCAAACATACCACAGTAACCGGAATAAACATAAGAAAACAAGCCCCGATCGCGCCCTGAGTGCCGCCGGAAAAAAACCATAAAACACACACTGCCGCAAGGATAAGAAAGAAATAATAGATAACGATACGCTGCCAATTACCGTTGATGCGGGTATAAAGATAAACCGCCAGGCTGATGAGGGCCATACACGCGGTCAAGACTACCGACATATAAGATAAACCGGTAACGAAGTTAATAACGGCGGCGGCGACCGAGCAGGCCATCGCCAATATCGTCAACCAGTAAAAGAGCCTGGTCTCCATGGGAAAAGATTTAAAATCGCCGAATAAGAGTGTTTCGAGCTTACGCCGCAGCATAAACGTATTTTACCACATTACCCATTGTAAACCGGAAAATGCATCAAACAGGTAGCTGTTACCGGAGATCCTGCTCAAACAACTTTTTTACGGTATCCTGGTAGGCGGGTACGCTCTTAACTTTTAAAATTTTCTTGGAGACGTCGTGGCTATCCTCAAAACTCATCGCCCAATAGGTCCAAAGCTCTTTCATCTTGTGAAGCAAATGCGCCCCGCCGCACAATTTATGCCGGTAGCCGTCAAAGACCTCGGCATGAAACGCCTTAAAACGCTCCTTCTGTTCCCCTTTTGTACCAATATCAATATTTTTTATTCTTTCGGCAAGAAAGGGATCAGCTACCCCGCCGCGGCCCAGCATCCACTTTTTTATCTTAGGAAAACGCGCCGCAAGATCTTGAAAATCTTTGAGCGTGTAGATATCGCCGTTATAAACTACTTCGTGCTTCGTAAGCTTAAGCGCCGCCTCAAACCCATCCAGATCAACATGCCCCTCATAAAGCTGCTCGGCAGTGCGCGGGTGAATAATAATATTTTCCAGGTCAAAACCGTCAAGCAGCGGCAAAAGTTTATAGAGCTCGTGATTATCTTTTATCCCCAGCCGGACTTTAAGCGATACTTTATTCGGTATCGCCGGGATGACCTCTTCCAGAAATTTCACGATCAGCTCGGGGTACGGTAAGAGGCCCGAGCCGCGTTTTTTGTTTCTGACCATCGGGAACGGGCAGCCTAAGTTCCAATTAACTTTTTTATACCCCATCTGAAACAATAATTTTGACATCTGGATAAAATCCGAGGCTTCATTGCCCAATATCTGCGGGATCAGCTCCACCTGCGCGCTATTAAACTCCGGCTTAAGGTCTTTAAAGGCTTTGCTGTTTAGATCGGTGACATTGCTCGCGGCAATAAGCGGGCTGACTACAAGATCATAGCCTTTAAAGTGGTGAAAATAGGCCGCACGGTAGGTGCAATTAGTCACGCCCTGCATCGGCGCCATGTAAAGAATATTCTTCATCTTATAACATCTTTTCTATTGTTGCCTTTTTGGCCATATAGGCTTTACCTAACCCCAGCTCGATCGCCCGGTCGCAGAAAGCAATCGCGGCGGCAAATTCTCCGTTATCGACCATGATCGATATCCCCCGTTCGATAAAACGCAAATGGGGCAAGTATTCTTCTAAATGGCGGCGGTTTTCTGCCCGCGCCGCGAGTAGATACTCCGAAGCGTGGCCTACTGCGTTGCGGCATAAAACCATATCGTTCGCCTGGTAAGCTTCTTCTGCCAAGAGGTCGTAGATGAAAAATTTTACCGCATTAGGGAGAGAGTTGGATTTCTCCAGATAGCTCGACAAATAGCGCTTAGCGTTTTCATGGCCGTTAAGCAGAGCTTGCGCATGCCCGGCAAAAACACTCTCTAAGATCTCGTCCGGCCTCTTGCTGACTATCCTGCGCCTATCGGCCATTTAAGTACCCCCTGCATTCTTCCCATTCTTGATTTTGGGAGAATCTAAAAGTATCAGTGAAGGATTCTGTTCAGAAAAATATTTCAAAGCCCAATCGGTTTCAAAAAGAATGGCCACCCTGCCCTGGTCGTCATGCGCCAATATCGCGCCATTGGGCAAACGCCGTTTTAAGTCTTCGATCTTACAATCAAATTCTACCCATCTTAAGACTTTCCACGGTTTCATCTCTAAAGTCGACTCGGCTTTATACTCGTCTTTAAGCCGGTACTGCAAAACTTCAAACTGCAACGGGCCGACCGCGCCTAAGAGCGGTGTCGTATACATTGAATTTTCAAGAGAAAAGGTCTGGACGATATCTTCCGCCAGAAGATGGTCCAAGCCCTTACGAAACGACTTATAGCCGGCGGCGGAGATATTTTGCAAAAAGCCAAAACACTCGGGCGCGAACCGGGGGATCTCGTCAAAAGAAAGCTGCGAGTCTGTGCTGATCGTATCTCCGATACGAAAATCCAATTTGGTGACAAACCCGACGATATCGCCCGGATATGCTTCATTGACGATCTCGCGGTCTCGGCCGAAAAGATTAAACGAATCCGATAAACGGATCTCCCGGCCTGTGCGGGCATGATAGACCTTCATGTCGCGGGAAAATCTCCCCGAACAGACCCGGGCAAAGACTAAACGGTCACGGTGCAAAGGGTTCATGTTCGTCTGGACCTTAAAAACAAATGAGGAAAAATGCGAAGAGCCTAAGGGGATTTCACCGGCCTTGGTCTTTCGGCAGGATGGCCCCGGCGAATACTTTAAAAAATTCTTCAAAAGGAATTCAACCCCGAAATTATTTGCCGCGCTCCCGAAAAACACCGGCGTAGTGGTGCCGTTTAATACCGCCGCCATATCAAACCCGCCATGAGCTCCATCAAGCATCGCCAGCTCCTCAACGACTTCATGATATGTTTGCTCGCAAAGAAGGCCTTTCACCAGAGGATCGGATAAATCGCGTATAGAAACCGGCGCCTGATAGGAACCGCCGGGAACCCGCTCAAACAGATGGACTTCCTTACCCATCCGGTCATAGATCCCTTTAAACCCCGTGCCATTACCTAATGGCCAATTAACCGGATAGGCGTGTATATTCAGCACCTTCTCCAATTGATCGATCAAGTCTAACGGCGGCCGGGAAGGCCGGTCAAGCTTATTCATAAAGGTAAAGATCGGAATACCGCGCTTACGGCAGATCTCGAAAAGTTTACGCGTCTGGCTTTCAATACCCTTAACAGCATCGATCACCATGACCACCGCGTCAACTGCCATCAAGACCCGGTATGTGTCTTCGGAAAAGTCTTTATGCCCGGGGGTATCGAGTAAATTCAGCCGGTAATCGTCATAATCAAATTGCAGCACCGTTGATGAGATCGAGATACCGCGCTTTTTCTCCAGCTCCATCCAATCCGAAGCTGTTTCCCGTTGCTTCTTTTTCGCCGTTACCGACCCGGCCAGGTCCAAAGCTCCGCCATACAACAAGAGCTTCTCGGTTAAAGTCGTCTTTCCCGCATCCGGGTGCGAGATAATGGCGAAGGTCCTGCGCCGCGAAGCTTCTTTTTCTATTTGTCCGCTAAATTCGCTCATTGCACTTCCTTTGACTTAAATTATGGTTGAGTATTATACCACTTTACCCGGGCAACTTAAGGCGCTAAAATATTTCTTATGAAAAATCCTAAAGAACAGATATTGGAAAAGTTTTACGCGATATCGGCGATCCCCCGCGAATCAGGCAACGAGGCAGCGATCAGAAAGTTCCTCGTGCGCTGGGCTAAAGGGCATGGCTTTAAAACCACGATCGATAAGGGCGGTAATTTATTGGTGACAACCGGTACATCCCCGGTGATTTTACAGGGGCACCTGGACATGGTCTGCGAAAAAAGATCATCAAGCCAACACGACTTTAAAAAAGACCCGGTCAAGCCGATCGAAGAGAACGGCTGGCTTAAGGCCGATGCAACCTCGCTGGGGGCGGACAACGGCATCGCCATTGCTTATATGATGCAATTAGCGCAAGTCGGATATAAACTGGAGCTGCTTTTTACGATAGACGAAGAGACCGGCCTTAACGGAGCAATGCACCTGGACAAAGGCTTACTTAAAGGCAAATATCTCATCAACTTAGATAGCGAAGATGAAGGTATTTTTACGATCGGCTGTGCTGCCGGCAACGACCTTATTGCTACCGCGATGGCCACGACAATAAAAAATGACCGGCAATACGCTTACCAAGTATCAGTCAACGACCTTCCCGGCGGGCACTCCGGCGCGGATATTCACAAAAACATCCCTAATGCCATCAAAGTATTAAACAATAGGCTCAAAGAACTAAAAGATATCCGCATCGCCCAGATCAACGGCGGCAGTAAACGCAATGCCATCCCCCGTGATGCTTACGCCGTGATCGTGACCAACAATAAACTCGATCTACCGCCGGCGCCGCGGCCGGCCCTGTCGCTTACCGACGCACAAACCCGGCAGATAATAAGCTTGCTCGCCACCCTAAAGCATGGGGTCGTCAAGATGTGGGACAAGACAATACCCCAGACCTCCTGCAATCTGGCCATGGTGCGCAGCATAAAGAATAAAATATCGGTCACTGTCTCTTGCCGCAGTTTTATCCAAAAAGAAAATTCCGCTTCGGTAAAACGGGCAAAACAGGTTTTTATCGCGTGCGGCTTTTCGCCGAAAGAAATACCGGGCTACCCCGCCTGGGAACCCGAACCAAAAAATTCAACCTTGATAAAAACCGCAACCTCGTGTTATAAAAAGCTCTTTAAAAAAACGCCCAAGACTCTGCCGATGCACGCAGGGTTGGAGTGCGGGGTGATAAAAAGCAAATATCCGCGGTTGCAGGCAATATCGCTGGGGCCAAACATTAAAAACCCCCATAGCCCGGACGAAAAGATCGAGATCAAGTCGATTGAGACTACCTGGCAGCTTTTAGAAGAAGTGGTAAAAACCCTAACCTTTATTTCCCCACGACGATAATCGAAAAACTATCCTTGACCATCGCCGGATGTTTGCGGCCGTTGGGCATAGCCTCGACTTCGGTTTTGGAAAAGTCCGCCGCCGGCAAATAAACCCAGTGGCTTTCAGAGTCTAAAGCCATAGTACGCGAACCATGTTGGGTGGCCACATTTTGCGCTACAGTAAATTTATCCGGCGAATCCTCTCTTATTACCGTCAAGGTGCCGTAGCCGTTAGAAGCAAAGATCAACCCGGCCTGAGCATCAAAGGCGCAAGCATCAACCCCTTCGCCGATTGGGAGCGTCGCTACAACCTTGCCGCTTAGCGCACTTAAAACCACCAGTAATTTATTGTGACAACCGGAAAAGATGAGCTTATTTTTAAGATCATATGCCATCCCCGTCGGTTCAACCCCGGGCGTAAGTAAAAACCGCCGGGCTACCGCTGCTTTTACGCTATCGATCTCCACCACTTCGCTCGTATCTTCGATATTCACATATACCTTGCCGGCATTGTCGCTTACGGCAAACTCAGGTTTACCGCCTAAAGGAATTGTGGCAACGACTTTGCTTGATACCGCATCTAATACCGTTGCGTCGTTACTGCGGCCGTTAAAAGTAAAAACCCGCTTGCCCGCCGGATCGTAGATAATCGCATCGGGGTTTGAGCCGACCTTTATTTTATCCAAAATTTTTAATGTCTTAGGGTCGAACACCGTCACCGAATCATCCCGCCCATTGCTGATAAAACCACGATTAAGCTCGGGTGCGATCGCGATCCCGTGTACCCCCGGCGTATCGGGGATATCGCCAATCACCTTATCATCGCTTAGGCCTAAGACCATCACATGCGTGCCGCGCGATATATATAACTGCCGGGTAGTGCGGTCAACCGCCGCATAATCCCAACCACCCGTACCGCCTAAAGGTATTTTTTTTAAGATGTGATAATCACCATTTACGGCATAGACTGCAACATTGGCGGCGATCAAGGCTACGGATAAGAAGAAAAAAATTTTTGTTTTCATGCTATCCAGTATACCACTTCAAAGCCACGCGATCTTAGGCTCGTCACGCGGCGGTAAAGAATAGTATTGGTATTTTGGGTAACCCGCCATCAGGGTCCCTTGTATCGCATGGCCTTGCGGCAAGCCTAACGCCTGCTCTAAGGGTTTGCACATTGCTGCCGCGATCATAAAAAACCCGGCCCAGCAAGTACCCAAACCTAATACCGGAGCAACCAACTCTAAATAAGCCAAAGCCGAGGCGCAATCTACCGAGGCTAAACCATACTCTTTTAAACTGTGGGCAATGATCAAAGCCGGCGCGCCGCGGCAAATACCATCGATGCCCTTATCCCAGCCTGAGACCACGCTTTCAAAGTTATACTTTTGCGCAATAGGGTGCTTGTCTTGCGCCATTTTACGAAACTGCTCCATAGCCATACCGGTAAGTTTTTTAACCTTCTGAGGCGAATCGACTACTATCCAGTTGACCAGCTGGGTATTTTTGGCCGTAGGCGCATAACGGGCGATATCAATAAGCTTTGCCAATTTTTCATGTTCAACGGCTTTAGCCTGATAAGCCCGTATCGAGCGGCGTGCACGTAAAAATTGTTCGGCCTGCTCAAGGGTCAGGGTAAGCTTTTTATTTACCGGTAAAAAAGCAGCACTCTCAAGCGCGTTATGTTTCAAAGCGCCATAAGGGCAAACCGCCACACAATGGCCGCACTTAATGCACTGCGCCATGGCGCCTTCTACCGGCACCGGCAGCGACTTGTCGTCTTTCATCTTGATAATATGTACCGGGCATTCGGCAACGCAGATACCGTCACGCTTACACTTTTTTTCGTCAATAACGATCATAATGAAAACCTCTCTTTAAGATTTTACGAAATAGTTATTCGATACTTCTCGACTAACCTTACCGGATGGTACGAAAGCTTCGATTTTCTTAAACCCTCCACCCCTAAATCGTCTTCAAGGTTTATATAACGAAAGCTTTTTCCCTCGCGGCTTAGAAATTCATTAAGCATGGTTTGATACAACCCGGTGATATTCGCATCGGCTTTCAAAATATGGCCGACCAGAGTATCGGCGTTAAGCCGCCCGGCGATCACTATCGCGCACAGCTTTTCATCGATCTTGATCCCCGCGCCGATAAGCTCAAGCTGAGCAAAATGATCGACCATTACTTTTAATACCTGGCGTTCCGAACTTAGACTTTCAACGTTATCACAATCTTTTACCCGGCACCATGCCTCTTCCAGCCCCAGGCATTCGCTTATATTATCCGCATCAAAGGTAAAATATTCATAAGCCTGGCTCTCTTTAAACCTATGGATAAGGTTTCTCTTGCTGTGATATTTCGCTCCGGGCAATGCTACTAAATCTGCGATGTTATACAAATAATCGAAATACTCCCTTTGAGCCTCGACTACAAAATTATTGTCATCTTGAAAATATTCCGCGCTGCCTTTAGAGACCCGCACAAAAGCACCGCCGTTATCCTTCAACACCCGCGTAATCGCCGCCTTTTTATCGCCTTGGCCAACCGGCTCATAGAATTCCGGCGGCTCTAGCGCCGCGCGCTTAATGATGATCAGATCATCAAGAAGAGAAAACTCGGTTTTCTCCAGCGCACCCCAGGCATAAAAGCTGATAAAAGATAGATCCGAGGTCTGAGCAAGATCTTTTGCCAGCGCGGCATCGAACACAGGTTTATCTGCGAGTAAAACCGCCTTAAAGTGAGGGTAGATAGGTAAATCGGACATTAAAAAAGTATTACCCTCCGCCGATTTTTACTGCCAGCATCGAGACCGAGCCGCCGTCGATACCATCTACAGGAAATTCAATCGGCTCATCTTTGGTACTCATACCCAAAATATAAAGCAACGGCAAATAATGTTCGGGCGTGGGTATCGACAACAAAGCATCGTTACCCAGCGATGCATAATCAATCAGCGGTTGATGTTCATGGGTTAAGATCGATTTACGTGCCGCGGCCTCAAAACGCAAAGCCCAATCGTAAGCCTGGGTTTTATGCCCGCCCCAGGAATAAGCATGCAGATTATGGACGATATTACCACTGCCGACAATAAGCACGCCCTCATCGCGCAGCAAAGCAAGCTTTTGCCCCATCTCGTAGTGAAATTGCGCCCCCTTACAGGCATCGATGCTTAACTGCACGACCGGCACATCGGCTTTGGGGAAAAGGTGCGCCAATACCGACCATGTGCCGTGGTCTAACCCCCACTTGGTATCAAGATCTACCGGAAGGTCAGTAAGAAGCTTTTGGATCTGCTTGGCCAATTTTGGCTCGCCAGGGGCAGGATATTGGAATTGATTAAGCTCCTGGGGAAAGCCGCCAAAGTCGTGGATCGTGCGCGGCGCGGCCATCGCGGTCAACGCCACCGCGTGGATATACCAATGGGCCGAGATCGAGAGGATCGCTTTGGGCCGCGGCAAGGTTTTCGCCAATTGCACCCAGGCTTTAGTGTAGCTATTATCGGAGATGGCATTCATCGGATTCCCATGCCCCAAAAATATCGCCGGCATATGTTTATGCATAGGGAATATTATAACAACTTAAGCGGCGTTGTGCGATTTTTACGAAATTCGGTCAGGGGTTACGCCTATCGATGAATTCTCGAATGATCATATTATTTCACTTTATAAAGTTCTTCTTCACCCCCGGAAGCATAAGGCCCACGGCAACGCTAGCGCCAGCAACAATCAAAAAGATATTAATTCTACATACCCGCTAAAAATCATTATTCCACCCAATACAATGATTGTCAGCGCATCCCTGTGTTGGTATAACCAATTGATAACACTATTTTCCATGATCACGCCGTCTTTTTAACTTAGTAATTAATTTATCTAACCAAACACCAAAACAACCAAATAAATTTTATATACCTTTTTCATGCTTAAGCGATTTCCACCATTTTCTGTAGTCAGCGGGGTTACCTTTAAACCCGTAGATCGAACATATCCCGCAAGGATAGCGATCATTTCGATAACCTTCTATCAAAAACATCGCTTCATTGCCCAAGGTAGACATTCGACCTGGGCCAGGCAGATATGAGCTTATTATCGCCACTACTGGCACAACCGGTTCCTGAGAATCAATCAATTCCATAAGTTGTTTTACATCCTCGTACTTGATCCAACTCTTAGGCGCTTGCCCCACAGTGACAAACCCTTGCTTTTTTACCTTTAGAATATTTATAAACTCCATAGGGGTTACCTTATCCCAGCTTATATCGCCCGCGTTGAAACCATTATCACTAATAGCCTGATTGTCAGGTTCACTCGCAAAACAACAAAACGTGATAATAAGAAATAACGAAACAAATACTATTCTGATTTTTATCGTCATCCTGCAATCACTTTTCATATCATCTTTGCAATCTTTTAACCGCTAAATATCTTGCTAAGTAATTTATGTAATAACCAAATCGGCACCAATATCGCAGCAAAAACCATAGCATCTTTTAAAGAAAATCCTTTAACATTCTGGTAAATATAATAAGCTCCCACAACAATACCTATGGGCACTATCACAATAGCTAAATAATTCATGCTTTTCATCATCCGCTCTACCCTGTCATTATTTAACATATGAAAATTAAAACTTCTCTCTTTCAAGCGCGACGTAAGTAAGCGCATAAATTCGTCGGCATTCTTCATCGGTCGCAGGTTGATATGCCCATGGCTAAAATAGATCGCTATACTTATTTCCTGAATGTCTTCGTAGTTGAATATTTTCGGCGGCAAGAAAAAGCGTTTCGTGATTATTTGATCAGAGAATACTATTTCTTTCACCGTAATAAATGGCATCCACAACAAAAATAAAGGTAAACCAATGCGAGCAACATACGTACGCCAATCGTTATCTCCGGGAAGTAACCAAACTACTAGTGCCATGATAAATATACAAACAAACCCTAAAATCATCCCTCTTTTATATTTTGGTTTAAAAATTATTTCTTGCGGCATAAATTACATTTTCCTTCACAATAACCCACAATTACGCATTTTTCATTTCTAATCGTTTTTCTATGGTTTCCCTAAACGATGGGCCGAATTTTAAATAAACCCACGGCAAAACGCTTACGCAATCAATATATCCCTCAATCGTTACCGCATCAGCCAATTCACCCGGCAAATCGCTATCGTTTATTTCTTTTGGCCTAGATACGTAGTAACCAAAATAATACTCTATGCCGTTAACCTTTATAGTTTCGTAAAAATACCCCTTCCCCACCTTAGCAGCCAAACCAGTAAAATCTTCTCCTAATTCATGCCTCTTGTCTTCCAATATTTTGTTGGCAACCGGATAACGTTTTTGCCTTTGCAAAATTATCCACCCCACCCACGAAACGACAAGGAATAATAACAATGTAATTTTAATATCGCTTATCAGCATTTAATCTTGTTCCAATTTATTAATCTCCGCCATACGATTAAACCATGGATTTTTTGTAAAAAAATCTAAAAAGTAAAACTTCTCTGAAGGATCACCGACATCGTCCACAACAATATTGCTATTTTCCACCAATGTCACCTTCACGCTCATATATTCGCCAGTTAAAATAAAAACTCCGTTTTCAATGCCAATTTGCAATAAACAATAGTGATCCTTCTCTGAATTTCTCTTAAGATAATTTATTTCAACGTTAGAAATATTTTTAAAAACGATCTCGCACTCAATTTTTTTAAACCGAATCTCAGGTATGATTAACAGTATTTTTCCAGGAAAAGGTTTTTCGTAATAAATGCGGGAAAGTTTTATTGTAAACATTTGATTTAACTTATCGTAAATAAAATCCTGCGGACAAAACAACGCATCGTGAAGGTAATCAGAAATTAGCGGTATATTTTCCTTGTTAATTGTTATCATTTTTTATTAAATACACCTTTGATCACGAGGTAGACGCTTCAAATATGCCTTAACTATCTTTCTTGTCTCTGGATAACTATCATAAATCGCTTGCTTAGCCATCCATGTCGGCAAGCATTTACGTTTTATTAGTAATTCAATCAAATCGTAACGACAACCAGCGCAGATGCCTTTGCGATAAATTATTGAGGATAATGCTACTATTCCAGAAGAATGATTTTTTTCGAAAACAAAACTGACATTCATAGCCAACCAGTGGAAATCATTTTCAGAATTAGCATTATCTAAATACCTTTTGAAGCGGAAATCGTCGGATTGATCATAATTACGAATTAATAACCCAATGGATTCGGCAATATGCCGGTTTCTCTTAAAATTTTCTAAGGCCAAATCTCGGATTTCTTTCCCCTTAAACAGCTCAATAGCGGATAATGCCCTCTTGGCAACATCGCTGTGCTTTGAGCGAGCATGTTTAAACAAAATATCTTTGTTTAAAGGATATTTAACCCAACGAAAAATGCGTAAGCAGGAAACCAACTTTCTCCTATCTACTTCCACCGCTGTATCTTTAGCCAATCGCAATAAATCCTGGGGCGTTGCCTTTCTTCCCCAAGTAAAAGGGATTTTCTCGCCGTTATCCAGCATTTTGCGTATCTGTTGATATTTCAGCTTCGCTGGAATACGCCTATTCTTCATTACTTTCTCCACATTAGCAAGATACGCGTGAATATTTTTATTCGTTTTCGCTGCCTTTCGCACAAAACTCCAAACATCAACCTTTGGCAGAATAGCTTCTTTAACGTGGTTCAAAAAAGCCTCACTATCCCAAGCATTAGAATCATGACGAAAAATCCTGCCTTTAACATCCGTAACAAAATACAAACCATCTAATTTATCCAATTCCACAATATCGTATTCTCCGCTATCAGTATCGCCGGTTATAGCCAACCACCGAAATTTATCATACATGGCGTGTTTGGCTTTTTGATTACCATGCTGGGCAAAAATTTTAAGCACTTCAAATAATTGCACATAACTATTATTCTGACTTTTCGTCCTAATAAACCTATTAACGATTCTAGATTCAACATCTTTGCAGTTCTTTAGCAGAGAAATGAGTTCAACCAAATAGCGTCCGCGTGAACCAGAACATTGCGGATCATGATCTGGATTGGCAAAACACGCATCGATAATCTGTTCGGCGACATCCAATCCTGGGTTCTTACGTAAAATCAAAACCGCATCGCCGGTTCCTCTTTCTAACGCCTGTAAAAATTGTATTTTTTTATCGCACATAACCTGCCTCAATAGCCCTATCCGATCAAATACGATGCAACACTCAGCACTTTTTCTACTGCCCAACGGTTTACTATGTCCATTTCTTCTGCCGTAGCCATACGATTACGCTTGCCTCTGATTTGACAAATCTGTTTTTCCTGATTTCTCACTTCAATAGTAAGGTGTTTTTCTATGCCGCAATCGGTTTCAACATCCATTGCCCAAATGGAGCATATCCCCTTATAACAAGAACTCGCATAGCTAGCAACACAATGTGCCATTTGCCTTCCTTCGGAAAACAACTCTTTACTGCTCAATAATTCGCGTATGCGCCATATACGCATATTTTTATTTTTCTCTGAACCTTCCATAAACCGAAAATCAGCCAACTCTGATTTTTTCCACAACAACTCAGCACCTTTTGATTCACGTCCGAGTTGCTTATGCCATACTTCAAGATCTCGCAGTAAAGCTTCCGCCGCTCTACCACGCATTGTAAAATTCGGTTGTAATGGCCCGGTTTCCTGGGCTACGCCTGGCTCGACAAAAACAATCCGATTTTCAAACTTACGGTTATTTATATAATCGATTATCGGGCTAATGCACGCCACGTCCAACATCGGATTTCGAATAAAAAATTCCAATACAGTTACCCAAAAATCATTGTGGCTAAAATCTCTTACCAATCGTGTCTCTAGGAGAGCTTCGGCGATTCTTCGATCGCCGCCCAATGCATGCACCTGCCCCCATCGCAGAGCGGCTTCGACAGAAAAAGCATCAGGGGCTTTTAAAAAATTATCGGCCATCTTCTTAGTGAGTGGCATCGGCAAGCCCTTTGCTGTACGAATATTTTTCCCGTTACCGATATGGATAAACCATTCCTGATAAGTTTTATTTTCTTCAAACCAAGCGTTATCCATAAACAACGGAACATCGTATTTGGCAAAAAGATACCTGGCCAGCGAAGAAAATTGTTTATCGGGATTATAGGTTAATGGCTGCCACTTATCAAATGGTTGGACCCAATCATGGCAATAATAACACAACGAAATCAAACCTTTAACAAATTTTACATCATCAAACAACTTGGTTTTTCCCTCTAACATCAATAAAAACCGCAAAAGAATGTCGGATTTTGATGTGTTCTTAAATCCATCATAGATAGCGTGCAAAATAGGACTGTCAAATTTATCTTCAGCGATATCACCACTATATATTTTGCTTATCACATTGCGTAAATTATCTTCTTTACCCCTACTCTTTAATTTCGCTGCGGCTTCTTGTAGCTTCACAGCAACACTTTCTTTTTCCGGTAAGCATTTTTCCAAAATTTGTGCAGTAAGGCCCATTGGACCAATGTCGGATGGTGAATGTATTTTATCGGTGTTGCATCTCAAATAATAAAACCGTTTCACCAGATCATGCTCGCAAGAAACATCCATTTTAACTAACCGACGCTTGCCTACCCTGCAATCAAGCATTCCAATGGCGCGAATTATAGGATTACCTGATTTTAAAACATCATCTATGGACAAGTTAAGATAACCAGACAAGGCTGACCACAAATCATCCTGACAAAAAATATTATTTGCATGAAGCGCCACAACAACATCTTCATTATTATATCTACGATAAACTTCAGGATGCTTATTATATAAAAATACCGCGGATGGCATGTTAATGATTTCCTGTTTATCGATAGTAATCCAAGACCTACCCTCTTGATCGTGCGCTTTATGATATTGTGCGTTATAAAAATCAATCCTACCCCTGACCGATTCAGCAATAAGATCCTTAATTCTCTTCCTAAGTTGGCTCCAAATCATAATTTTGTCCTATGAATTGTACCGGCAATTTCATTATCGTTTCTACCTGCACTATTTTCCCTAAACCCTTCCATATAATCACCTAGCCCCTGCCCAAATGTATCCTGAAAATTATTTTCAACCGTTCCGCTGCGTAATTCCTTATCCAAAAATACTAGAAACTTTTCTCTTCCGTATTTTTCGATCAGGTCTTGCACAATATAACCATATTGCGAATAGGTAAAATAATATTTGTCCGCTAACGGCAGGTTTTGAATGGCCGGGATTTTCGTAAATTTTCTCCCCCAATCCCCAGGGTAGACAAAATAACCGGCTTGGATATATTTTTCTACCTGGGCCTTGGTGTAATACCCATCAACACCCATTTGATCCGCACTATACATGGCAATCCCCTCTAACAGCCACCGGGGAAAGCGAGAAAACCGCCAAAACGACATATTTTGCTCGAGAAGGGCATGGGATAACTCATGCTTTAAATATACGTCGATGTGTATCTTATTATTCAACGCATCTTGCTGAGCTTGTAAAGAAACAAAAATCCGGCCGAAAGGCGGGAAGGTGGTCATTCTGGCTTCGGAGCTGGTGAAGCGCTTTTTCTCAGATAACGATGAGCAGAGAAAAATCGCCACCTTATGCTTATATTTTAATTGGTGGAAAGCTTCAACCCCGGGAATAAGTTTATCGACATCACTAAACCTGGAAATATCCGCGCCTTTATGAAAATAAACTACTGAACGCGCAAATTCTTTATGCTTAAAGCCCAAGGTCAAAGGTGAGTAGGGAAAAAACCGGCCGAATAAAAAGAGATATAGCACCGCACCCAACAATATTCCGTCTAAAACAAGTGATACTCTCTTTTTTAACAACATACCTTAGCCATCATTGAAAACAAAAAAATACCGGCTAAGATCGCTTTAAGAAGCTTCACAAAAACCTCCGTCTATTCTTTGGCCCCGGATTGCTTCAACAAAGCGACGATCCCCGAATGTCCCGGCGCCACAACCGACAGGACCGTGGCTCCGGTCTTGGATTTCGCATTACAATCGGCGCCTTTAGCCAAGAGAGCTTTAACGATCGCGGTATGCCCTTTATTCGCCGCCAACATCAAAGCCGTCACGCCATCGCCCGCCTTGGCGTTGCAATCCGCGCCTTTCGCCAAAAGAGCATCAACGATCTGGGTATGCCCGGCGCCAGCGGCCAACATCAAAACCGTTACCCCTGAGTCGTCTTTGGCATTACTATCCGCGCCTTGGGCAAGCAAGGCTTTAGCGACTGAGGTGCGCCCATTTAACGCAGCATCAAAAAGATCATGGTTTGGGCTACGCGAACAACCAATAGCTCCGGCCAACAAAAGTGCCAGAGCCATATAGCGGCTTGCTATCGACATCTTAAACATAATTCACCTCCTGATATTTTTTAATACGTAAAGCGCTTCTTTATCGGCCGAATGGATATCTTTATAATCTAAAGTATAATCTTTTTGCAAAAATGGTTCAATACCCTGGCCCAATTGCCGGGTGTTTTCCGTAAAAAGAATTAACTCCGGGCGTTCTTTCGTAACGATATCAAGATAATCCTTTGCCGTCAACAAACCACAGCGTATGCGTTTCGAAGAGAACGTAGACAAATATGGATCAGCCAAAAGCCCGGCGTAAAAAGCATAAATCGGCCGGTCAGTCACTACCATATGCGTACGCAAAGCATATTTTTTCATAAGGCCGATGATATTCCGACGGTCACTATCATGCAAACGGCTATCTAACTCCGGCTTCATCAATTGCCAACGCACATGAGGATATTGTATATAAGCCGCCATCAGCGAAGCGCCAAGGCCGATCGCAAGAAAAATAATCGCTGCGGTGTCGCGCGCCGACAAAAACATATCCTTCGCCGCCCATCTCTCCTGGATCAAAAGATAAAGCGCATAAACGCCGTAAGATGCCGTCCAAATAAGCGGGATGATCATATAGAGGTAATAATTAGCCCATAAGGGGCGGTGCGTCGATAAAACGATCAAGACCGTAATCAGGCTTACCAACGGCACTATAAAAAACTTTCTTTGCCCTTGTTTAGTAAAAAAAAGTGCGGCCAAGAGTAAAGGAACCACGCCGCTGGCGTCTTTAAGCCACTGAAAAAGATATTGGGCTGCCGGCATGGCGGCGTCACCGGGTAATTCTCTGGCTAAAAGATAAGGCTGTACGATCTGAAAAAAGTCTACTCTTACGAAACCGGCTACACACAAAAACGTTACGAACCAGGTAACCAACCACAACAAAAGGTAGACGGCCTTTTTCCGGCGTTTTAAGGCCATCATTTCCGCCAGCATCCCCGGTAAAAAAACCAAAGCAAAAAACTTGATCATCACCGCGCAGCCGAAAATAACCGCCGAAAAGATCAGATATCTTTTTCTCCCAGTATCTTTATAGCGTAAGAGGAGATAGCTCGATAATACCGCCGCGGCGATAACCGGGATGGTCGCCGTCGCCGCAACGCTAAAGTAGAGATAATGCAAAGAAAAGACCATCACCACCACGGCCCACACACCGCAAAGGGCATTCTGGGTTTTGGCCACAATACTATATATCGCCCAAACCAGTAAAGTAGAAAACAAAAGAGTAATAAAACGGGCAAGAAAAACCGAAGCTTTGAAGATCTTGAAAAAAAATGAGATGACCAGGGTCAAAAACGGCGGTTGGTCCATCCAGATCGGATGATACAAGGCATAACCTTTAATATGAAGAAGCGCACGCATAGTATACATGCCTTCATCGATATTATATTCAAAGACATTACCAAAACGCACCACGGCCAGGACAATAAACAAAAAAGCCGCCGGGACTAAAAAGCTAAATATTTTTTGCCGGCCCATTTTCTGCTCCGATTATCCGTTTTATCTCGTAGGTACGCTTATGATCCATGAGAGTATTCAAGTCAACAAACAAAACGCGCAGAAGATCATGCGTTCCCTCGACAAGCCTGCCCATGATACCGTATTTGGTAACGCCTTTTTCGCGCGGATGGTGGCTTACCACGACTTCCCCTACCTTGCAGCCCTTTCGGATCATGATCGTGGCAAAAAACCGGTGCAATCCGCCCCACAAGCAAACCCCTTCCATATCTTTTTTGTAAAAGGCCCGCAGGGAACAGCCGACATCGTGAATATTATCTTTAGTGGTTAACCGGCGCACGATCGCTGCGGTTCCGGAAGCAATTTTTTTTAAAATAGGGTCTTGCCGGTTTTTTCTCCAGCCGTGGGCCACATCATAACCCTCATTCATCTTGGCCAAAAGGAGCGGTATATCCGCCGGATCGTTCTGGCCATCGCCGTCCATGGTGATATATATATTTCCAACGGCAGTATCGAACCCGGCTTGCCAGGCTTGCGCTTGGCCTACCCGCTCTTTCAAAATAATACCCTTAAACACGTTTGATTCGAGCGCAAGGTGCCCCAGTATAGCGGCACTCGAATCGATCGAACCATCATCAACAAAAATAATCTCATATTTCCCGCCGATCGTATCCATAACCTTTTTGATAGAACGATAAAGCGGTTCCAGAGATTCTTCTTCATTGTATATAGGGATGATCACAGAGTAATCGAGCGTTGCACCCATCATCAGCTATTTTTACTTTTGTGGATAAGGACAAGATTTCTTATATAAATAAAAAGGCCGCCGGATTGTCCGAGGATAAAGACAGGGTCTTTGATGTGTATGGCGTAAACCAATAATCCCAAACCGCCGGCGATACTTAAATACCAAAAACTTATAGGGATTACACTCGCTTTTTTACGCTCGGAAACTATCCACTGGACAAAAAATCGCAAAAAAAAGATCGCCTGGGCCAAAAGGCCGGTAATCAACCATAGGCTATTCCAATCTAATCGGTAATGCACAAAATACCCCCTGACTCCTTGACAATTCACCTATTGCTGATATTCTAAAAATGATAGTTTATTTATATTATGTTGTCATTGTATCATTTTTTATGCCTATAAAAAATAGAAGTTTCACCCTGATCGAATTGATCATGGTCATCACGATCATCGGTATTTTGGCGGCAATTGCCATCCCTAAATTTATCAGTTTGCGTAGAGACGCGAAAAGGGCCCAATGCCAAGGCTCGATCGCGGCGATCCAGTCGGTCATTTCCAACTACACCTCCAACGCCGCGCTCTACAACGCGACAAGCAACGGAGCCCAATATCCTCCCAATATCTCAAGCCTGGCCAATTATTTCGCAGATGGAATACCGCCTTCTCCGGGCTGGAATAAAGTGAATACCGGCTACACCATGAAAACCCCGACCTGGGACGACTTTTACAACCCTGCGACCGGCGCGATGGACCAAAACGCTGCCTGCAACCTTAGCGTCTTCTAAAAATAGACAATGCGCGCGGCATTCATCCTTATCCTTTTGCTTTTGGCAAACGGGAATATTTATGCCCAGGAAAAATCACTATCCCAGCCAACACCCTTATACCGGAAAATTGCCGATTACGAGATCAACAAAGGCATTAAAGCGGCCTGGAATTACGAAACCGGAATATTCTTAAAATCGTTATATCCTGAATATTTCAATTACGTTCAACGCGTGATGAGTTCTTTTGTCAACGATGACGGCACGATCCGTACCTACTCCATGGACGACTACAATTTAGACCAAATAAATCAAGGCAAACTCTTATTAGATTTATATGCCAAAACCAAAGAAGAGAAATATAAAAAAGCGGCATTTTTGTTGGAACGCCAATTAAACCAACAGCCGCGCACCGCTGACGGCGGTTTCTGGCATAAAAAAATATATCCTCACCAAATATGGCTCGATGGTATTTACATGGCCGCCCCGTTTTATGCGCAATTTGCCGCCGCTTTTAACCAGCCTCAAGGCTTCGATATTGCGGCGAACCAGATATTATGCGCCGCCCGCCACATGCGTGACCCGAAAACCGGGCTTTTTTACCATGGCTGGGATGAAAGTAAAAAAGAAAAATGGGCTAACCCGGTAACCGGCTCCTCCTCACAGCTCTGGGGCCGCGGCGTAGGCTGGTACCTTATGGGCATTATCGATACGCTCGATTATCTGCCGGCTGGCCACCCGCAACGCAAAGAGATCATCGCCTTGTTCCAAACCTTAGCGCGCGACACAATCGCGGTTCAAGACAAGGAAACCGGGTTGTGGTATCAGGTTTTAGATCAAACCAAGAGAAAAGGCAATTACCTTGAAGCTTCAGCTTCCGCCATGTTTGCTTATGCAATCGCCAAAGGGGTGAAACAAGGTTTTTTAGATAAAAAATATTTAAGCGCCGCGGTCAAAGCCTATAACGGCATTATAAAGAATCTGATAAAAATCGATCCGGATGGTTCCATACATCTTACCCATATCTGCAAAAGCGCCGGTCTGGGAGGAACCCCCTACCGTGACGGGTCTTATGCCTATTATATTAATGAACCGCAGGCGACCGACGACCTTAAAGGCCTTGGGGCATTTATTTTAGCCGGCCGGGAGATCAAAGATGCCAATTAACCGTACGCCTTATCCCCTCTTCTAGGCTGACCTTCGGTTGCCACCCCAAGATCTTTTTCGCCTTGGTGATATCGGCCCAGGTAGCTTTCATATCCGCCTTATGGGAAGGTGATCGTTTGATCACCGCTTTTTTCCCCAGATACTTCTCGATCAAGCCGATAAGCTCGCAAAGTGTATGCGGCCGGTTGCCGCCAAGGTTAATCACCTCAAACCCTACTTTTTTTAATGCCTTAACCGTACCATCGACAATATCATCGACATAGGTAAAATCACGTAAGCTCTTACCGTCGCCATAGACCTCGATCGGCCGATTATTTTTAATGCCCTCGATAAATTTATAAACCGCCATATCCGGCCGGTCGGCCGGGCCGTAAACCGTAAAGTAACGCAAAATCGTAATATCCATACCGTAAAGATAGTGGTAGGTATAACACATCGCCTCGGCCGCCTCTTTGCTCGCGGCATAAGGCGAGATCGGCGTATTCACATCCAGGGTCTCTTTAAACGGCATTTTTTCGCCGGCATAAAGCGATGAGGACGAGGCCAGAACAAATTTATCCGCACCGGACTCACGGCAACAATCCAAAAGGTTAAGATTACCCGTGACATTGGTAGATATGTAAATAAAAGGATTTTCCAGGCTGTAACGTACCCCGGCACGCGCGGCTAAATTGATCACGGCAGAAAATCTATATTTTTTAAATAATTTACGTAAAAACTTTAAGCTTTCGATATCCCCTTGGTGAAAAATAAAATTCTTATATTGTTTAAGCTGCCTGAGGCGGGATTGTTTTAAAGCAACGCTGTAATAATCGTTAAGATTATCTACCCCGACAACGCCCTTACCCTGCTTGAGCAGCTTCTCGGCAGTTTTCGCGCCGATTGAACCGGCCACGCCGGCAATAAAAACACTCTTCGCTTTTATATTTTTTTTCGACATCGCTAAAAATAACTTAATCCCGTGGATAAAAAAGCAAGACAGTCAAGACGATACCGGTCAGATATAAGGCAATAGTATTTTTAATAAAATAAGGGTAAACCATCAAGACAATACCAATGATCATTGGTTTATACTTGGCGTTTTTTTTGCCGTAGCCGAAAGCGGCCATGCCGATCAAGCCGAAAATCAGCCCGCCGAAGATCCAGCCAAAAGAGATACCACTTAAAAGACCGCCGTTGGCCCCACCGGTAATATCCTTAGCTTGAGCAAGTAATTGCTGGGTATCCATCCTGGAGATATTTTAGCACAAAATCTACTCTACCCGGCAGTGATCTCGTTTTTCAAAATTTTTTCTATATCCTCGACTAACTGTGCCGGACGGAATGGTTTTTTAATATATTTATCGATCCCGCAGATAGATAAAAACGAAGCGCTCTCATCTTTAACAAAAGCCGACATCGCAATGATCGGCACTGCCGAAAATTCGGGTAAGCCGCGTATATCATTAGCCAGCTCAAACCCGCTTTTTACCGGCATCTTTAAATCCAAAAGGATCAGATCCGGCTTGATTTTAACCGCAACCTTAACCCCGTCTAAGGGATTACCTATCGCAACCGCGTTATATCCGCTGGTGTGCAAAAAATCGGCCAACTCTTCTAAAAATTCCCGGTCATCATCGATGACTAAAATCGTCTTACCTGATAATTTTTTTTCCATAAATCATACCAAGATCTTCAAATGACCTTTATCGCACTTACCGGGCATTGTTCGGCGGCTTGACGGCAATCGTTTTCCATCGCCGGCGGTACGGGGTCGATATAAACTTTGGCTTTATCGCCTTCCATATGAAATACTCCTGGGCACACCTGAGTACAAAGTGTGCAACCGAAACAAATATCCGGATCGACTATTGCCCGCATACCTTGTCCTCCTTGCATTGCTTCAAAATATTTTAGATCCAAAACGATTTTACAACAGCGGCAACAAAGATAAACCCGCACATTCGTCTTTTTTCTGACTATTTTCTACAGGAAAAAATTTTAGATAACGGACTTTATCTTTTCGAGCAAGAGGCCGATATCAAACGGCTTGGCGATGACTTGGTCGACAAAAGAAGAAACCTTTTCTTTTTCTAAAATACTCTCGATATGAGGGCGGCCGGAAACAATAAAAACTTTTCCTGAAGGGTCCTTGCCCTTGACTAAACGCGTTAATTCCGCGCCGTTTAAACCGGTTATCTTATAGTCAAAGAGAAAAAGATCGTAATTTTCGTCATTTATAAACTGCGCGGCACGCCAGCTATCCGAAGTATCACAGACCTCATAGCCTTCATCGCGCAGGATCTCGGCCAATTCCCGGCATAGCCCGCTATCATCATCGACCAATAATATTTTTTTAGCCATTATTATCCTGCAATATCGGCAGAGTGATCTCGACTACCGTGCCTTTATTTTTTTCGCTTTGAATATCGATCGAACCATTGTGCATGTTGACGATCTGGCGGCATACCGGCAAACCTAAGCCCGTGCCTTTAGCTTTGGTCGTAAAAAATGGTTCAAAGACATGCGTCAGGTCTTCGGAAGAAATACCTATACCGCTGTCTTTGACCGCGATCTTGACCGCACTCTCAAGCGGCTGCCCGGAAATATCGATCCTGCCCCCATCCTCCGGAAGCGCGTCATAAGCATTATTTATGATATTGGAAAATACTTCTTTGACCTGCAACGGGTCGGCCTCTACCAGGGTCGCTTTGATCGCTTCGACATTTACATCGACATAAACATTCGCCCGTGAAAACCTGGCAGCAGCCTCATTAATGCAAGAAGTAAGGATATTATGAATATTTATTTTTCCATAGTGCGGCATTTTAAGCCGGGAATAGAATAAAAGGTTAGTGATGATCTGTTCACTCTCTTCGACCTTAGCGTCGATATTACCTAAATGTTTATCCAGAATAGGATTTTGCGCTTTACGTTTGATATTATAGGTCGCCATCTTTATCGCCGCCAAGGGATTACGCAATTCATGGGCCACGGTTGCCGCCAAGGTACCGATATCGGAAAGGCGCTTGGCGCGGTCGACCTCCTGCTGCGCCAGGGCCAGCTCAACGGTCCGTTCATCAACACGGATCTCCAATTCGTCGCGGGATTTTTTTAATTCGCGCTCGCTCTCTTTTAACTCATTACGCAGGCGGTTCAATAATATGCCGAAGGCCAAATCGTCGGCCAATTCGCCAAGAAGCCCTATCTCGCGTTGGGAAAACGCGTCGGGCAAATGAGAATAAATAGTGATTGCGCCAAAAACATTGCTACCGCTGCCTAAAGGAAAAACTACCGACGAAGCATAACCTCTTTTCGTCGCTTCATCACGCCATGGTTTAAAATCCGAGTCATTTAACATATCCCGGCATACCGTGACCTTATTAGTACGGATCGCTCTCCCTGTCGGCCCACGCCCGCGTTCATCATCCGCCCAGGTAAGATTCAAAGAATTAATATAACCTTCATCAAAGCCCGAATAAGCTACCGGTTTTACGCTCTTTGCCTCGTCCTGCATGGCAAACCCTACCCAAACCATCGAATATCCGCAATCTTTAACAATGATCCGGCATACCTCATTAAGACAATCCGATTCGTCCTGGGCGCGCGTAATCGCCTTATTACTAGCCGAGAGCGCCCTTAACATGCGGTTGAGCTTGGCTAGCTCCTCTTCTGCCTTTTTATGCTCGGTAATATTGTTGATCGCCAAAATAACATGTTTTTGCCCATCAATTATCAAAGGATCGGCGCTTACGGCGAGCCACAGATCGGACTTTGCGCCGTCAATCAATAATGACGCCTGCGTCTCGACATTATGGACCGGTTGCCCCAAACGCAATGCCGATTCAAAGGCATTACGGATAGAACAATCCGCACAACGAGAAGCGTGCCCGCATCCCTTAGGGCCACCATGAGCATGCATACAGCCGATAATATCCCCGGGGTTACCCTTATCGACCTGAGTAAGGTCTTTACCAAACCATGCCGCCACCGTACTATTGATCCGCTTAACGCTGCCGCTACTATCCACAAGCAGCAGGCCAACATTAGTCGAGTCGAAAATTGCCTGCAGATTGCGCCGCTCATTATCCAGCGCTTCTTCGACATGCTTACGCTCGGTAATATCCTGGCCCTGGGCGATCGTGGAAACGATCGACTTGCCGTCTTTAGCATATATATTTGCCGAGTTCCATAAAACGATCCGGACATGCCCATCCTTTTGCCTTATCGGTATTTCAATAGTTTCCCAATATTCACCGGCTAAGGTGCTCGCGATCTCCTCTAACGACTTGGCCAGGCTTTCCTTGGCAAAAAGGATCTCCAAATCCTTGCCGATGACCTCATCCGCCGCATAACCGGTCATCTTCTCGAAAGCATGATTGAATCTTGTGATCTTAAAGGCCGGGTCCCACACAATGATCGGCGCATTGGCATAATCAAAGAGATTTTCTAAATAATTCCTGGTCTCCTCAAGAGACTTTTCAGCAAGTCTGCGCGCCGTAATATCATTAAAACAGATAGCGACCTTGCGGCTATCCTGGCCGCCCACCCGGAAAGCATAGACTTCATACCAACGGTTCAAGGCTCTGGCTTCGTTAATAAATTGCACCGGTGTTCCGGTCAAAGCGACTTTCCCATAAACCTCAAACCAATGATCCTCGTGCTCCGGGGCCAACTCGCGCATTAATTTTCCCGTCGCATCATGCAATCCGGTCTGAGCCTCAAACGCGGGGTTGACCTCCAAAAAGCGGTAATCGATCGGTTTACCGTCACGGTCAAAAACCATTTCCACAATACAAAAACCTTCGATCAAGGTATTGAACAAACTACGATAACGCTCTTCGCTCTTTTTAAGCTCCTCTTCGGCATGTTTGCGTTCGGTAATATCCACCAAAACCGCGAGCGCGCCGCGCGGATCTCCACTCTTATCTAAAAGCGGCGTGCCGTAACCTAAGACGTGGCGGATAACTCCGTCATCAAAAACCAGGGTCAGCTCTAAGCCTTTAACATGATCGCCGCGCGCGGCCCGTTGGGCGGGCAATTCATCAAGCCGTAACTCCCGCCCATCTTTGATCACGCGAAAATGGCGCGGCCGGGTAGCCTCCAACGCGGACATCGAAAGCTCATCGCCGTGGGAAACCCGCAATATTTCATCAGCTAACTTATTACCGGTAATATGGAGGCAATCAACATCATGAGCAATAAAAACCGGTGTGGGTACAGCTTCAAATAAAGCCGCCAGCTCCTCGGCCTGCTGGCGCGCTTTTTCTTCGTTGGCCAGTAATGCATCTTCCACTTGCCTGCGCTCTAACTCTCCCGCTGCACGCACGGCAACCAGTTGTAAAACCGAAATCGCCAATTTAGTATCCGAAAGCGGTTTACGCCCGATGACCGCGATCAAGCCGATAGGTTGCCCCTGGGAACCCCAAAGGGTGGTCCCGACGTAGCTTTCAGCCAGCATTTCCTGAAGCACCGCATCTTTGGGAAATAGCTGACGCACACCTTTAGCGAAACAGCACACCCCTTTACCCACAACATCACCGCAAGGGGTATCTTTCAATGCATATGATACATTATCATCGAACTTACCATCGAAATATATGGCCACCGTCTCGGCAGCCAATAAGCCTTCTTTAAGGCGGTCGATACATACAAAATCCATATCTAAAGCTTGGCCTAAATAGCGAGCCAAAGTTTTAAAAAAATCCTCGCTTAAGGCGGTGCTGGCGGATTGCGCCAGGAACTTGAGAACATCTTCTATATACTTACGCTCGGTAATGTCCTGCACGATCCCGGCCATGCGCCGCGCTTTTCCCGATATATCACGATGATGCTGGCCAACGGCATGGATCCAACGCACCGCCCCATCGGCACGCCGGATGCGGCACTCGAAATCCCAATCACTCTTGTTTTCTATCGCATGACGAAACTTACCACTCACGATTTCCCGGTCCTGCGGCAAGACATGCTCTATAAATATTTCATATGTCCATGAAGAAAGCGGTTCAGTGTAACCGAAGATCAGGTCGTGCTCGAACGAGCGAACTGCAGTATGATCGACAAGGTCCAAATCCCAGGCTCCCGTGTGGCTTACCTCAAGGGCAAAGCGCATACGCTCTTCGCTTTTACGCAAAGCCAGCTCCTTATCGTAAGCTGCAGCCTTGGCGCGGCTACGCTGATAAAATTCGGCCAACACGCTGACAAAAATTCCCATCCCGAAAAAGATCATCAGGCCGACAATGTCAACGAGCGAGGCGATAGCGAATTGCCCTTGGGGTGGCAGGATCCAATATACCGTACAAAGGCTTACCAATATCGTAGCCACAAACCCGGGCCCGAACCCGCCCACGATCGCCGCCAAAATCACTGCCGGATAAAACGTAATATAGGTAGGCAGCCCGGGGCCAACCCAGGCGGTCAGCGCCAAACGCATAGCCATCGCCAACACCACCGCAGCAACAGCAAGGCAATAACGCACCACGAACCATGCGCGCAAAGCGGATCTATCGTTTTTTAGCTTTTCCATTCTTAGATGCTTTACGAAATGCGCCGGGGGTTTTACGGGTATGTTTTTTAAACTGGCGAATAAATGACTCTGCCGTCTCGTAACCTAAACGATCGGTGATCTGATCGACCGTATAGCTGGTTGCCGTTAAAAGTTTCTTTGCCTCTTGCATCTTGAGTGAAAGCTTGTAATCGTTAAACCCAACGCCGGCGTGCTCCTTAAATGCCCGGCTTAAATATTTTGGGCTAAGATAAACCGTCGCCGCAGCGTCTTCGAGCGTAACCTTCTTGGATACATTACGTTCAATATAACTCTTTACCCGTTCGATTTTTTTGTCAATATCCACCGCATCCGCCCCTTCTTCGCGGTGCGAGCTTACCAAAAATTTTTCAATCGCCCGGCGGGTCGCTTCGATATCCAAAGGCTTTTCGATATAATCATCAGCCTGGGCCCGTAAAGCATCAATGGCTACGTCTTTTGAACTATACCCGGTAAGGATAACCACGCGCAGGTTAGGATTTATTTTCCTTATTTTGTTTAAGACATCGATACCGCTTAAACCGTACATGCGCACATCTAAAAAGACCAGATCGATCTCGTTAGGCTTATTTAAGAGCGCCAGGGCCTCTTCGCCGTTAGCCGCTTCGGTTATGCCATACTCTTCAAAACAATCTTTAAACTCATCGCGAAAAACCGCATCGTCATCCACCAGTAAGATCTTTTTCTGCGCCGAAATAGGTAAATCGAGACTTTTTGTTGCCATTTTGCCCTCCGTACCCGATTAAATATTATAACACGACGCCATAGTGCGACAACCCCCTCCCCATACACCACATAAAAGCACCCCGCCGGGAGCAGCCAGTAAGTTGGGGGGATTTATCATGCCGCCCCGGCAGGCAATCATATTTTATCGGCGTTATCGCCCTTATGATATTCCAAAGTTAACCCTTTTATTGACTTTTTTCTACCTTATCCGCCCAGCAGCAGCTCGGGGGTTTTTAAATTTCACAAATGTACCGTCGTTATATTCCTTAAAAGCTGTTTTGAGCTCTTCCTGCGTATTCATCACAATCGGGCCATACCATGCTACCGGCTCTCTTAACGGCTCTCCGGAGATCAAAAGAAATCTTAACTCCTTATCCTTGGCGGCAATACTTACCTCATCTCCGTCCCCGTAAAGGATAAGGCTCTCCGGCTTAATAAGGCAATCGCGCTTGAGGTCAAAGTAATTTATACCGGCAACTTCGTAATCAAACGAATCATCACCCTTATCAAAATGCCCCTCTCCTTCAAATATATAGGCTAGGGCAGTATGGCCGGATTTTATCTTATGGGTAAAAATGCTCTTTGCCGCAAGCGATACATCAAGATACTCCGGATCAATAACGATATCTTTTACCGGGCCGCTTACCCCATCGACCTTGCCGCAAATAACCTTGATCACCGTACCGTCGTTACGTTTTACCTGCGGTATCGTCTTTGCTTTTACATCGCGGTAGCGCGGCGGCATCATCTTATATTTTGCCGGCAGATTCGCCCATAATTGAAACCCGCCCATCGCTCCCTGCTCATCCGGCTTGGGCATCTCCTGGTGAATAATACCGCTGCCGGCGGTCATCCACTGAACATCACCGGGAAGAATAACTCCTTTATTGCCCATACTATCGCCATGCTCGACCGATCCACCCAGGACATAAGTGATGGTCTCGATCCCGCGATGCGGGTGCCAGGGAAAACCCGGCAGATAATACCTCGGGTCGTTAGAACGAAAATCATCCAGCATCAAAAATGGGTCGAGCTGCGGCAACTGATCGTAACCAAACGCCCGTTTTAAATGGACCCCGGCACCTTCGATCGTAGGTTTACTTTTGAATATTTTTTTTATTTTCCTCACCATTTGCGGCCTACTTAAACACCGTGAATTTATCGCGGGAAACACCGCACAGAGGGCATTTATCCGGAGCGTCGCCCTCTAAGGTATATCCGCATACTTCGCAAACATGTACCGGGCCAAGCGTAACATCTTTACCTTTTCCCACAGCTTCAAGAGCTTTTTCGTAAAGTTTTTTATGCTCGAGTTCCGTGCCATACGACCACTGAAAACTCCTCAAGGCCCCCTTTTCGCCCTGAAACTTCGCAACCTCCATATATACCGGGTACATCTCATCGATCTCGAAAGTCTCACCGGCAATTGCCAAACCTAAATTTTTTTTCGTATCACCCGGGCCGAAGGCCGCCATGCTGTTGGCCACGACTCCCGTATTTAAGTGCTTGAGCTCCTGATAATGGTCACCGGCGTGAATGTACTCAGCATGAGCAATCGCTTTAAACAAACGGGCAACATTAGAAAGCTTTTCTTTTTCCGCCTGATTAGCAAAATGGCGATAACGCATATTTGCCTGGCTCTCCCCGCCAAAGGCATTGATCAAATGTTGTTCGGTCATTTTCCTCATTGTGATGTCTCCTTTTTTATTTATATCTGCGTTCCGATCCACTTGCCGTCCGAGCCCTTGGACAATCGCAACTTCGCGCCACAACGCGGGCAAATATAGATATCGCCCTCTTTCGCGTCGGCTTTAACAATGATTTCCTGTTTGCAAACGGAACAGATCATGCTCGCATTTTCGGCATAAACCGTCTCCACCGGCTTGGGCGCCTGGATCGAGATCAAGACTAAATCGGTATTACCGGAATTAACCAAGCCATGGAAGACATCGGCCGGGCCATAGACTGCCGATGTAGGCCCAACGGTCGTACTATTGCTACCGACAGTAAATTCCCCTACGCCTTCAACAATATAAAAAAGTTCATCCGCCGCCGGATGTTTATGTAAAGGCAAGACCTGGCGGGGTTTAAAATAATAGGTATTAAAAATTAATTTATCGGTATCAAAAGGAACTTTTTTCATCAACTTATCCGTATTAAACTCTTTAATATCGTTAACCTTTACTGTTTGCATCGCGTTAGCGTCGGCTTTATCTTCGGCAAAAGCAGAATCAACCGCAACCGCCAGCAACAGAAATACGCTCAAAAACAAAATACCTTTCTTCATGCAAATCCTCCTACCCCCGAAACGGGGTTTATTATCTACCGCTTCTTTCGCAAGCCCCGTCCAAACATGGATAGTCGATATAACCTTTTTCCTCGCCGGTATAAAAAGTCGCCGTATCCGGCATATTGAGCGGCGCGTTGACTTTAAACCGCGCCACAAGGTCGGGGTTGGCGATAAAGGGCTTACCCAACGCGATTAAGTCCGCCAAACCCCAATTGACCGCAGCATTACCGGAAAGCGCATAGTAACCGGAATTAAGCATATATGCGCCATGGAAAACCCGGCGCAAGAGCGCGATCATACGGATGTTTTCTGCCGGCAATACCGGCACCTTGGCAACATCTTCTTTGTGATGCAAATATGCGATACCTATGGCATTCAATCTCTCCGCAAGGTAAGAAAATGTTGCCGCGGGATTAGAGTCCGACATCGAATAATGAAAAAAATCCGGTGAGATGCGATACCCCACACGCGAAGCACCCCAAACCCCGGCAACCGCTTTTACTACCTCCAGCGGCAAGCGCGCGCGGTTCTCGATCGATCCGCCATAATTATCCGTACGTTTATTGGAACCGTCGCGTAAAAATTGATCAAGTAAATAGCCATTAGCGCCATGCACCTCGACCCCATCAAAACCGGCGATCTTGGCATTTTCGGCACCCTTACGGTATTGCTCTACGATCCCCGGTATTTCCCCCAACTCCAAGGCCCGCGGTATAACGAATTTTTTTTGCCCTGAAGGCGTAAAGGTCTCGCCTTCAACCGGAAGAGCCGAAGGGGCGACCGGCAGCTCACCGCCATGAAAATCCGGATGCGATACGCGCCCCACATGCCAAAGCTGTAGAAAGATCTTGCCGCCTTCCCGGTGGACCGCCTGGGTGACTTTTCTCCAACCGGTTATCTGGTCAGAGGAATGAATCCCCGGCGTGCGCACGTAACCAACACCCTGGGGGCTCACCTGGGCCGCTTCCGAAATAATCAGGCCGGCCGTGGCACGCTGCGCGTAATAGGCCGCGGCAACGGGGTGGGGAATATTACCGCCAACGCTGCGGCAACGCGTCATCGGCGCCATTACAATACGATTTTTAAGTTCTACCTCGCCCAATCTAAACGAAGAAAAAATATCCATCGGCCCGCCTCCTTTTTTACCGGAATAACGGTAAATAACCTTTTGATTATATTACCCAAACGATAAAAACAGGCGTATGGCCGGATTCGTGGCCTTATTGACTTTTTTCTACCTTCTCAAACTTCACCTTAAAGCCATGAGCAGCATCATCAAAAATAATGTCGCTCTGAAGGATCGGCCGCTCCAGCGAGATGCCGGAAAGAGCGGTGCAGCGGCTTAGCGCCACATAGACCTGGCCGTGAGTAAAAGCGCGCCGGCCCAGGTCAATAATAACTTTATCGAAAGTCTTGCCTTGGGCTTTGTGGATCGTGATCGCCCAGGCGAGCCTTAAAGGCAATTGGGTAAATGTACCGACGACCTTTTCGATGATCTTTTTCTTTTGCGCATCATAACTATAATTGATCTTCTCCCAGGTCTCCGGCTCAAGGTCGTAAAAATCATCACCGATCGCAACCGTTACCTTCTCGTTAGTAAGCCGGGTAACATAGGCGATCGTACCATTGACCCAGCGCTTTTTTTTCACATCATTACGCACCAGCATCACCTGCGCACCGGACTTAAGCCGTAATTTTTGTGCCGTAGGAAACTCTTTTTCATCAAAAATACCGGAAACCTCGGCCTCATAATAAAACGAGCGCGTACCCAAACCATCAAGGCGCATCTGGTTTAAGCCATCGGCAATAGCGTTCGTACTGCTCAAAACAATAACCCCGTCGGCATCATTGTAGTAACGGCAGCAAGCCTTTTCATTAAGGCCGTCGAGTTCGGTATCTGTTATTTTTTTCGCCTTTACCTTATTCAATATCTCGATAAAAGCTTCATCTTTTTGCCGGTAAACTTTTGAAAGCTCCAAATATTTTACCTTCACCACGTTAAAGATCGCCGCATCAAAAAAATAGTGCGTGCCGTGCTTTATTTTAAAATACTCTTTAAGCTCGGCGCTTTCGACTACCGGCGGCAATTGCGCGAGGTCTCCAAACATGATTATTTGCACCCCGCCAAACGGCTCGGCGCTCCCCCTATTAAGGCGCAAGGCATAATCGATACCGTCGATCACGTCGGCGCGGACCATCGAGATCTCATCGATCACGATCGCATCCAGCGCATCGATAAGTTTATGGTTCTTTAACCGGTGGATCTCCTCATTGCGGATCAAGCGCGGCGGAAATTTAAAAAATGAGTGGATGGTCTGGCCATGGACATTGATCGCCGCGACCCCCGTAGAAGCAAGGACTACTATGTTTTTGGCGGTATGCTTACGGAAATATTTAAGTAAAGTCGATTTACCGGTACCGGCATCGCCGGTAACGAAAAAATGATCCCGGGTTTGCTCCAAGAGATCGAAAACCTGCGAAAACTCGCGGCTTAACTCAAAATTTTCCGGCAGATCATCAACAATTTTATCCATAAATATCTAGGTGCGCCTTAACCGGCGTAAATTAGGAATATCACAAAGAAAATGGGTGACCGAAGCCACAACAACCGGTAAAAAATAGGCAGGTAAAAAAAGATAGGCCAAGGCCGGCAGAGCAAAAAATATCACCATGTGGCTTATCATCGCCACCTTAAGCAATCCGCTCTCGGCAAAAGTATCCATAAAAAGTTTAAAGCGGGTAAAGATCTTTATCGGATTATAAAATAACCGCATCGGTGGATACTGCCCGCCCTTTAAATAAATTAAAAATATCACATCCAGGTCGATCGCCGCCGAGACCACGCCGGAGATCAATGCCAGATTCAACAAGCTGATATGGCTTTGCAAAGCAAAAACCATCGCTGCCGGAACGGCCGCGGCGGCTGAGATTAAAAAATGATCTTGCGGCAACATTGTATCCTAATTTTCATAAACATCCTTGCGATGCGCAATACGTAAAACTACGATCAGTACTTCTTGTTTGGATATTTTATAGATCACCCGGTAGTCACCCCAGCGATAACGCCAATAACCCAGAAAATCTCCGGTCAAAGCTTTACCCAGATTTTGAGGGTCACGAGCTAAATATTTCTCTACGCGTTCAATGATCTTACGCGCGATAGGCCTATCCAGCCTTTTTAAATCCTTTTCTACCTGGTCCAGGTAAACAACTTTATAAACCAAGGCGGCTCCTCAACTCTTTACCGGAAATGATCTTAGTGGCAGGATCGCTAAAACGATCCTTAGCGATCTGGGCATCACAATAATCCTCGAAATAATGGCTTAGCGCCTCGGTAACATAAAATTTTTCACTACGATGGTTAGCTTTCGCGATTGAGCTAAGCCGCTTAGCTAAAACTGCCGGTAAACGAAAGGCTTTTAATACTGTCATATTCGCTCCTCCTTAATACAAGTATAACATTGTTATACGTAGATTTCAAGTAAGCAACTTGAATGTTCATTTGGTTACTCTCTTCCCTAAACGATAACTCAGCCGGAAAATGAGATCTTTTTAGATAGCGTTTGTTTCACGGGGCATGCATGGACAGCGTTAGCCAAACGCTCGCGATCACTCTCCGAAAGTGATCCGGAAAGATCAAGGCTATAGTTAAAAATCACCTCATCGGGTTTGCTTCGATCAAGCGTTACGGTCGTCGAGACTGAAACCAGGGCGATCGCATGTTTCTCGGCAAAGATCCGCAGCCATATATTCATGCAACTGGCCAAAGCCGCTTCAAGCAACTCATGCGGCCGAAAACCAGAATCATTGCCCCCCTTATCCCTGGTCGCATCCGATAAGGCAACATGTTGGCCATTGGTAAAACTGGTCCGGTACGCGGGCTGTTCACTCGTTGTCTTGATCATATTCCTCCTTTCTCCGGTTAAACAAAAAATCCTCTCTGAGTTTATACCGAGATTATACATCTTACTGTATCGGTTACCCCTACAAGTAAGTTTCAGGCTCTTTCCGGCTCCTGCAGTTTGCATACAACCGCTCGGCAGCCTGCTTAATCCGCGGATCATCCAATAATCTTGCATTGCCTGGGCATACCTTAACACAAGCGCAGCACCGTATGCACAAATCCTTTGCCGTCCGTACAGGGTTTTCCTTATCTATTGCCGTTGTTGGGCAGACAATAGCACATTTCCCACACCTTAAACAAAGGACTTCATTCACCGACGGCGCTATACCTGACAACATCTGGATTTCTTTGTAAGGAAAATTCCCTGGTGCTTGAAGAAGTTCGCCCGGTTTGCCGGCCACGGCCATGATTTTCTTATGAATTGCTTTCCCGAATGCCTGGGCCTTTCCTATATCTTGAGTATCAGGCCGGCCTGAGGCAATTGGCAAATCTGAAGTTGAATAAGAGTGCTCACCGATAAACGCTCCCGCCGCAATGGGCTTAAAACCGGCCTCAACGGCAATATCCCGCAATTCAACAAGTGCATCTTCGTATGCCCGATTGCCATAGACTACAACGATGACCGCCGGCCTTCCATTCCCTTTGATCCGCTTAAACCGGGAGAGCATTACAGAAGGCAGCCTACCACTATAAACCGGGGCACCAATGATTGCCAGGTCTTGAGTAAATTCTTGGCGCGCCTGGGCGTTTGCATCGGGAAACGTCAGATCAAAATATTGGCTTGATGCCGCTTGCAGCCCTTGGGCAATACCTTCGATTACTTTTTTGGTAGTTTGGGTGGGAGAAAAATAGATTAACCCCGTCGATTCGATATTCATAAACGAATTAAGCTTTGCATGCTTCCACCTCTAACCTTTGCACCTTAACATGAGCGCAACCGGCTTTATCCAGCGGATAACGCGCCAGGTAACGATCAGCGATCTTGGCTAGAAATTTATCCCGTAAAGACGCGGGAAGACGCCCGGTATAAGGCGTCCAGGTCGTTCTCATCCAACCAATCAAACCATCCTTACCGTTTTGCACCATATCTTTGGCGATAAGTTCAATGCGCTGCGGCACTAAACCGGCTTTGTTAACGTAAACGGCATATTCTTCCGGTTCATAAAAATACCAGGGGGAAACAAAACCGCGAAAATATTTTTTCCATGGATCGCCGGCAACAAGCTCTCCGGCTACGGCTATAACATCCTCGGCATTACCTTTACCGCCGAATTGCAACAGCGTACAGCCGCCGTCTTTAAGGCTGCGCCGGATACCCTTAAGCACCGGCAAATGATTTTTTACCCAATGCAGGCAGGCAAAAGAAACCACGATATCGAACTTATCTTTAAAAGCCAATCGGCGGGCATCGCGCACCGCGAAGGATAAATTAGAAAATTTTTCCCGGGGAAAACTTTTTTTGGCAAAACAGATCATCTCCGGTGAACTATCGACACCCTGCACAAAACCAGCAGACAATTGTTGGGCCAAAGCTGCCGTAAGCTTGCCGTCGCCGCAGCCAATGTCCAAAACCGCTTCATCTCCACGCAGATCAAGCTTAGCGATCAGCTCCTCGCCCCACTTAGCCTGCGCCGAAGAGTGACCGGCATAATCGCCGGCATTCCACTTATGATTAGTATTTTTTTGCATTACCTATAGAGGCAAAGGTAAGCGGTTTCTTCTTCAACGACCACGCTAAACTTAACGTTAGCCGCAACAACAAAAGTCTCACCGACCATAATATCCCTGAAAACCGTATCCCCGGGCAATTTAACCTTACCCTTACCGCGGATCACCGTCATATGTTCGATCGTCGACGTGCCGAAGGTATACTCTCCCTTTGCCATCACCCCTACTGTCGCCGGGATGCCATTGGTCGTAAATGCGATCGACTTAACCTTGCCGTCGAAATACTCATTAACTTTAAACATAAATACTCCTTTCTTGATTCAATAAATATACCGCGATTTTGAAACGAGGTAAAGCGATTTAACTTACTTCAGCGGTTGCTGCCGCATCAAAAGGGTTGGTACGCAGGGCTAAAGAAAAAAGATAAGGGTAAGCGGTTTTTAGATGTTGCATATAGGCCAGCCACTCGCCGATAACCAAACCGTAAACACGGTTAATATCACCGGCAATATGATTTTTATCCGGTTGGCTTAAAGCCGCCAGATCTTTACGGTGCGCTAACTCATCAGCCAGGTGAAACGTCGCCCAAAGCAAGTCCGTAAATGACTCGTGCTCCAGCAAGATCGGATTCGCTAATAACGAAACTAAAAATTCCCGTTTCGCCGCCAAGATATCTCTCATACTCGCGATATCACCGCAAGCATAGTCAACATTATTAGCGCGAAGGCGCATCGCCTTGATAAGCCGGTCAAAATCACGCTCCGATAAAGAGCTGATTGTAGAAAGTTTTTTTGCGATCTCGCCATGGCCTGAATCAAATCCTGCGCAAAGCCTTGCCAGGTCGGTACCCACCTCGACAAAGAATGTACCGATCACCATATTCAATTTACGCATCAGCACTTTCTTTTCCCGGACCGCCAGGAGACGGTGGATCACCAGGGTCACCAAAAATACCTCAAAAAAAGCAAAGGCAATATTGTCCAGGATCATCATCAACATGTAATGAAGATCGTGGAAAATAAGATAGCTGATAAAATAAAATAACACCGACAAGAATATCAAGATCAACGCAAGCGAGACTTGCCAATCGAATGTTTTTTTATGCACAGAGATTTTCTGTCTATTTCAGGTTAGCCGCCGCAAAATCCCAATTAATCAACTTATCTAAAATCGCCGCAACATAATCCGCACGGCGGTTTTGATAATCCAAATAATATGCATGCTCCCAGACATCGATCGTTAAAAGCGGTTTTAGCCCCTTGACCAAAGGCGACTCAGCGTTTGCAGTCTTTACCACTTTAAACTTATCCGCATCCAGAACCAACCAAGCCCAGCCGCTGCCAAATTGCGTAGTCGCCGCCGCTGCCAGCTCTTTTTTACAATTATCCATACTGCCAAATGCCGCCTCGATCTTCTGCTTTAAAGCTGAGGGCACATCGCTTCCTTTAGACGCCAGGCTGCGCCAATAAAAAGTATGGTTCCACACCTGCGCGGCATTATTAAAAATCGCCGCCTTATCAACATTGCCGGCAGCCTTAATGATCACCTTATCGAGCGCAAGGCCGGCAAATTCCGTACCCACAACTAATTTATTAAGGTTATCGACATAAGCTTTGTGATGCTTACCGTAATGAAAGCTGATCGTCTTGGCCGAAATAACCGGCTCCAACGCATTATCCGCATAAGGCAATGGTTCCAACACATAAATCGTTTTATCTTCACTCATGGCTTCTCTCCTTTTTTGATAATATTATTCCGGCAACACAAAGATTGTAATACTATCACAAAAAAACATAAATCGCCACAAACCGCTTATTATTGACTTTTATCTACTGCGGCACATCCGGCGCACAGCCCGGCTCAACCGGCGGTTGCTCTGAACCGTCGGCGGGCAACGCGTTCTTCTTGGCCAGTTTATTCTGGAGCTTCTCCTCTTTCTTCTTTTTCTTGGCTAACTCTCGCTGGTATTTCTTAAATGAATAATTATCTCTTGCCACGCATGGCCTCCTTTAGGTTGTACAGCCCTTAGCTGTTTTTATTTTTTAACAGATACGCGAACGAAGTGCCATCAACGTGGCGTAAATCTTTAAAATCCGGATTATTTTCATAGAGTTCATTTAAGGCCTTAGTGACCCCATCCCAACTGCCGGAGTAATCATGCCAAACAATCAAGCCCTTCCCATTACGCAGCAACTTCAAGGCGACCGATGAGTCATTTATCACATATTCATAAGAATGGGAAGCATCGACAAAGACCATATTCATTTTACCGTAAAACGGCAAAAAATCATATTGCGCGCTATCACCAAAGAGCTGAGTGATCTTGCCCTCACACGGCTTACCTTTAAAAATCACGCCGGATTCATCTTTTTCAATATAACTTTTATCGCTTTGTTCTAAACGCAGCTTGACATCTTGCGCCATAGTACGCGGCAGATCCAGGGTATATATCTTTGCCTGCGGATTAGAATTAACCGCCATATTTAAAGTGGTCTGGCCGTCAAAGGTGCCAAGCTCAAAAATATTTTCAGGGTTGGCTTTCTTTAAAAAATGGATAACACATGCTGTATCCAGGCAAGACATGCTATTTTTTTTATTGGTAATATGGCTTAAGCTTATCGGAATATTTCCATCGATCAACCAACTAAGCTCTTGCTTAGGTAAAAGCGGTTTGATGCGGCCGGGATAATAGCCAAAGTGGTTGGCAATTTTCGTTATCAGCTCACGGTTTTTGCTCCATAAAAAACCAAAAACAAAGAGATAAACCGCTGAAATAAGGGCAAAACAATATTTCATTATAAACCGAAGGATCTTCATGGGGGTATTATAGCATTTTCAAACTTTTATCTGCCAGCAATTATGAACATTTTTATTCCGATAGTCTTCGGGGATCGTTTTGGGGGTTAATTTAATGATATCCTTTACTAAAAGGCCGTCAAAGCGCGGTTCAAAACGCTGGTGGTTGGTAGAAAAAAAGATCTCACCACCCGGCGCCGTTACCGCTAAAACATCATTTAATAGCCGCGGGTGGTCGCGGTTGATGTCAAACTCGACAAGATCCTGGCTATCATTAAAAAATGACGGCGGATCAACAAACACCAGGTCAAAGCGCTTAAGGCTGGCCTTGGCCTGGGCAAGATATTTGTTAACATCCGATTGCACGATCGTATGCTTATCGCCCCACAAACCATTCAAGGCCAAATTATCTTTAGCCCAATAAAGATAGGTCTCGGAGCGGTCGACCGTAACCGTACTCTTGGCTTGCCCCGCGGCCGCGGCAACCGTAAACGCTCCGGTATAAGCAAACAGATTTAAAAAATCTTTTCCCTGCGCCAGCCGGGAAATGATCGTCCGGGTATCGCGGTGGTCGGAATAAAGGCCGGTATCCAAAAAATCGCTTAAATTTACCCAGAAACGTAATTTGCGCTCATTTACCTCAAAGCGTTTGCCTTGAGAACCCAGCTTTTTATAACGTAAACCCACCTCAACGTTGGTATGCCGGCGCTTTAAGTGGATATTTTGTGCAGGGACATTTAAGGCCCGCGCCGCCGCGGCGGCCATTTGCGGTAAATATTCCGGCCCGGTTTGTTTGCGCTCATATTCGGCTACGACCAAGTGCCCCGCGTACCAATCAACGACAATGCGGATATCCGGGCTATCCCAATCATAAAGCCTGAAGCAATCGATATTTTCGCGCTTAAAGCGCTTATAGAGGTGGCGATATCTTTTAACGACGCTATTGGCAAGCGTCTGGCCGTGGACCAAAGCCTTTTGGGGGGTTACGAAACCTTTAAGAAGCGGCTTCATCCTTTACTCTTTAAACCGAATAGTGAAGAGCAAGCCCCAGGCCAAATATTACCAAACCGAGCAAATGGAATAAAGACCCGGGCTTTCTATCCAGCATAAAAAAAACATTACGGATACGCTCAATGCCTAAGATAAAAACAAACATCCCGCCGATGATCAGCAAAACACCAAAAGAAAAAACAAACCATATGCTTTTACACTCGATCGCCGCCATAAGGAGCATAAAACCCAAGATAACCTTTAAAAGCGCCGACCAATAAATCGCATTGCCATTTCTCGCAATGACTAAAAACTGTTTAAAGATGCTTGGATTGACTAAAACAGTAAGCCCGGCCATTATTAAAAATACACCCATAACTCTTGCAATAAACAACATAGGTACCAGCCCTTTCTCAGGCCTCTGTATCAAAGCCGCTGCGTTCTTCGGCAACGGAAGGCAAGATATAATCTTCGATCTGAATATTATTACCGACCAGGCGCTCGCACAGGATATTGCAGAGATTACGGTAAAGCTTGCGCTCCATATCGATATCTCTTACTAAAAGGCCGTCCAATTTATCTTTAGGTAATTTCAAGACCTGCACAAATTCTTCCGCCATGACCGTCGCCGTGCGCGGCATCCCCAAAAGCATGCCGATCTCACCGATCACCCTTACCGGCTTAACGCGCGTGATCAATACCTGCTCATTACGGCTTAACACCTTTAACGTACCGGAAAGCAGAATATAGACATCGCGCTCGCGGCTGCCTTCTTTAAACAAGACGCCACCCGATGTCAACGATACTTTTTCGCAAGCGTTAATCACCTTTTCGATCTGAGATAGATTAAATTCGCGAAAAATATTCGCCGCACGGCTAAGTTTAAATAGTAGGTCGGAATCGCTCATAAATTTTATTATACTGAAATTAACTGCAATTACAATAGGAAGAAAAGCGGTTTACGGTTGAGCGAGCATGTGCCGGAACGAATCCGGGCGGTTAACGCAGCGTAACGCGACCTCGGCCGTGATCAGGCCTTCCTGGAAAAGGCGCTTTACTTCGTTCTCCATGGTGCGCATACCGACAGCACCGCCGGTCTGCATCGCCGAGTAGATCTGCGCGGTCTTACCTTCACGGATCATATTGGAGATCGCCGGATCGACCAACAATACCTCACGCGCCACCGCCATGCCGTTGCCGTCACTGCGCGGGATAAGCTGCTGGCAGACGACACCACGTAACACCGCCGCCAACACCGTGCGGATCTGCTGCTGCTGGTGCGGCGGAAAGACATCGATGATCCGGTCGATCGTCTGGGATGCATCGCTGGTATGCAGAGTAGCAAAAGCCAAGTGCCCAGTCTCGGCGATAGTTAAGGTTGCCGCGATCGTCTCTAGGTCGCGCATCTCGCCGATCAAGACTACGTTGGGGTCCTGACGCAGCGCATGCTTTAAAGCGCTGGCAAATGATTTCGTATGCGAACCGACCTCACGCTGGCGCACCACCGACTTTTTATTAGTATAAACAAATTCAATCGGGTCTTCGATGGTTAAAATATGATAATTTTTATCGCTATTGATCTTCTCGATCATCGCGGCAAGGGTGGTTGATTTTCCGGTCCCGGTCGGGCCGGTCACGACAACTAAGCCATTCTTTAGATTTGTCAGGCTCACTACTTCCTGCGATAAATCGATCTCCTCCGTGGTAGGAATATTGGACGGAATCACCCGCATCACCGCACCCATACCGCGCTTTTCCCAATGCAAATTAACACGAAAACGGCAAAGCCCTTCGACATTGTGAGAGAAATCAAGCTCAAAATTATTTTCAAATTCTTGTCTTTGGTCGGGATTAAGCATGGGGAAAATAAGCTCCTCAAGCTGTTTCTCGGTAAGCGGCTCATAACCGGGCAAAGGCTCAAGCTTACCGTAATGGCGCAAAGCCGGAGGAAAATCTACCACCAGGTGTAAATCCGATGCCTTATTATCTACGGTTACCTGTAAAAGTTCGTTGATCTGCATAATTGGGATATTGTAACATGCGTGACGCAACGTAGCAACGCAGAGTTTTGATTTTTATGCCGGCATCAGCGAACCATCCGGCTCTCAACCGCCGGTAAATATATATAAAAGACTGTCCCCTTAGCTAATTCAGATTCAACCGTGATAAGGCCGTTATGTTTTTTAATGATCGAGTAGCTGGTCGCCAAGCCTAAGCCGCTGCCTTTGGCTTTAGTCGTAAAGTACGGGTCGAAAATATTGACTAAATGGCGCGGATCGATGCCAATGCCGGTATCACGCACACTGACCTGGATATATTCGCCCAAGGGCAAACGTACCAGCGAACCATGATCGACTTTGACGTTTTGGGCGCTGACGGTGATGACTCCGCCTTGAGGCATCGCCTGGATCGCGTTTAAAAGTAAGTTCTGGACCACCTGGGAGATCTGCCCGCTGTCTACGTCGGCATTCCAGAGGTCATGAGAAATATAAGTCTCACAGCGGCAGGATGAACCCGCCATAATAAAGTTCGCCGTATCGCGCAAGATGTCGGCGATCGAGGAGATCTTTTTGACCGGGGCCCCACCCTTAGCAAAGGTCAGCAATTGATGGGTTAAATCTTTAGCCCGTAAGACCGCATATTCGGCATCGACTAAGAGTTGATATTGGCTGTTTTGCTTATCGGTCATCTCTTTGACAAACGAGACATTAGTCAAAATACCGGTCAGAATATTATTAAAGTCATGGGCAATACCGCCGGCTAAAAGCCCCAGCGACTCCAGCTTTAAAGATTTAAGCGCTTCCTCTTCCATACGCTTTTTATCGGTGATATCCCGAAAGACCAATACCGCCCCCATCAGCTTTTCATCGTCGCCGCGGATCGGCGCGGCCGAGTCGGAGATCGCGATCTCCCGGCCGTTTTTGGCGACCAGCATTGCGCCATCAGGGATCGACGCATAACCGTTGGAAGATAAAACTGTTTTTACCGGATTAACGATCTGGCTTCGTGTCTTTTGATCGACAACAATAAAAATATCGTAAATCATACGCCGACAGGCATAATCATGAGAATAACCGGTTAACTTTTCCGCAGCTTCATTCATTAAAACCACCGATCCTCCGGAATCGGTGACGATGACCGCATCGGCGATCGAACGCAAAGTGATCAAGAGCCGCTGCGACTCCTGGGAAAGATTATCGCTCATGGTGCGTAGCTGCGCCGTACGCTCATCAACACGGCGCTCAAGCTCGGTATGTGCTAAACGCAAGATCGCCTCTTCCTGCTTTTGCTCACGGATATCCGTGGCGATGCAGACTACGCCCTGGGTCACATTAGCGCTGTCGCGCAGCGGCGAGATCGCCAGGATCACGGGAATAAGATCGCCGTTTTTCGCACTCAATATATAGTCGCGCTGCGTGGCTGATGCATTATCGCTTATCTTTGATTCACTGTGCTGGTTGAAATCAAGAAAGATCGAGACCTCTTTGCCCTGGAGCTCATCCGGCCCATAACCTAATAGCTTACATAGCGCATTATTGATCGTTATGATCTTACCCTGGTTATCGACGATCACCAGGCCCTCGGCCATGGCGCCGATAATATTCTCCGCGGCCATGGCGGGAGTCAGGGTCATGAGCTTGTATTTGGCAATACTGTAAACCACATCAAGAGCCCATAGTAAACCCACCAATTCAGCCACATCGGGAATAGCGCGAAAATTGAACATCGGCAAAATAAGGTTAGTAAGCGAACCAACGGCAATCGGTATGGCCGCACTAAGCATGATACCGCCAACATGGCGGCGCATCATGTTGTCCGATGTTCTTTGACGAAAATCAATAAGAAAATAAAAAGCGACTAATAGAAACAAAGGATAAGAAAGATAGAACGAATATGCTACAAGGGATCTATTCCAGACCGGCGACGAACCATAATAAACCGGCACATACTTTGTTACCAGCAAGTGATGCCACTGTAAATAAGCAAAAAGTATGGCGGACGCGATCCCCAGCAGATAAAACCACGGCGAAGAGTAGACCTTTTTCCGTTCAGTAAATACCGCTGCGAACCAAAGATAAATAAAACCAAAAGAAGACCATCCCCACACATCCCAATTAGCCGCCGCAAGCACAGCTTCCCCTGAAAGTTGAGAATCATGAATGTATACACAGCCAAAACTCCAAATGGCAAAAGCGAGCATCAAAGCCGCACAGCTGATATTAAGTAACGAACGATAATTTTTAGCTAAAACATACCCCGTCATCAAAAGATATGCAACCGCAACACAAAAATTAACGCATGACAGCCACGGCATATTACTTGGCCCCCTTTACTGCCAAATAAACCGCCCGCAGTAACTCCTGCGCGGTATAGGGTTTGGCAACGATGCCTTGAAATCCATATTTAGCAAAATCCGCCATAACCGGGTCATTAGAATAGCCGCTGGAGACGATTGCTTTTACCTGCGGGTCAAACTTACGCAAAGTATCCAACGTCTCTTTTCCGCCAATACCGGCAGGAATCACCAGGTCTAAAATCAGTAGATCATAAGGATGGCCGGATTGCTTCGCCGCTTTATATTTCTCAATCGCTTCATCGCCGTTGATCGCACGGTCTACCAGGCAACCGGAAGTAGTCAAAATATGCTTCGCGGTGTTTAAGATCATCTCCTCATCGTCCATGATCAAAATATGCGCCTTTAATGAAGTAATAAACTCTTTTTCTTTAGGCTGCAGCGGCACAACGACCGGCCCCGCCGACGCCGGTAAATATATATAAAAGACTGTCCCCTTAGCTAATTCAGATTCAACCGTGATAAGGCCGTTATGTTTTTTAATGATCGAGTAGCTGGTCGCCAAG